>Ga0214201_1000153_pt1 | contig 28487 bp, 23 predicted proteins | sample TroBogEpilimnion_32_FD_153039 | JGI IMG/M metagenome (GOLD analysis project Ga0214201, IMG submission 153039) | Freshwater microbial communities from Trout Bog Lake, WI - 29MAY2009 epilimnion | ecosystem: Environmental > Aquatic > Freshwater > Lake > Epilimnion/Euphotic zone | place: Trout Bog...
GCAGGCGTAGCCCTGAAAGCGCACGGGGACTTTGAACCGACACCGCTGCCCGAACTGTCGGACGACGAGCAGGCCGTGCTTCGCGAGGAGCTGGGGCTCGTCCACCAGGTTGTCGCTAGCGGCGCGACTTTTGGCTACGGTGAGTGGCACAAGCATCTCGAAAACTTTGATCCGGAAATCGGTGACGGGCTCAATTTTCTCCACGAGAAGACGGGGGCGGACTATGCCGTCGTGATTGATGGCATGCAGATTCGCCAGTCCGGCGGGCAGATTTTCATGCAAATCGCCTTAGCCGCGGCGGGCGTCGCGGTCGTCGGCGGCGCGGGGGCGACCGTCAGCATGGCCATCATTGACCTGAATCATCAGACCGTACACTGGTTCAACTCGACCATTGGTGTGGAAGCCCTCGGTATCTCCTCAATGGACGTCCGTAGCGCCGACTCTGCACAGAAAGTCATCGCAGGCTTGATGAAGAACTATCCGACGGTGAAGGCGTTGTCGAGCGCGGCTGATGCGCACACCCTCGCACACTGATCCGCGTCGGCGTGACGTTTGCCGCGGACTGGGCGCGGCTCTTCTTGCCACGCTCGCCGCACCGGCGTCGCACGCCCTGACAGAACAAGCGCAACGGGATCGCATTCTCTTTCAAACTCGTGAAAATGAGGCTCGCCTCGCCGAGCGCGGACTCTTGGTCGGCGATAAAGCGCTCGATGCCTACCTGCAGTCGGTGATGGATCGACTGTATCCTGACCATCCCCTGAAGGTTCGCGCTATCAAGGACTTGGAAGCCAACGCCTTTTCGGTAGCGACAGGCAACGTGTACGTGCACACCGGATTATTGCTGCGTGCACGCGATGAAGCAGAACTGGCGGCGATTCTGGGTCACGAGGGCGCACATATACTCGGCGACCATGCGTTTAAGAGCGTTCGGGAAGCAAAGAGTCTCGGGGTACTGGCGGCCACGGTCCCACTACTGGGACTGATTGCCGGCCTGTCATCGATGGCCGGCTATTCCCGTGATCTGGAGCGTGAGGCGGATCGCGTGGGCATGGAGCGGTTGCTAAGGGCAGGCTACGAGCCGAGCGCTGCTGCGCCACTGTTCGAACGTATGGCTGCTGAAGTCGAAGCCCGCAAGATCAAACAGCCGCCTTACTTTTTCGCCGATCACCCGAAGTTGTTGGAGCGCGTTCAAAATTTTCGTGAATTTGCGGCTGGCGCGAAGCCCGGGGAACGACGCAGCGAGGACTACGCTCGCGCGACCGGTCGCGTACAGCTCCAGACGTTAGAACTCATCCACGAAAAGAAGGATGGCGCAGCGCTCGTTTGCCTATTGGCGGAACCGGGACAGACCGATCGCTATGCGCCGGCCGGGGATTATTGGCTCGGCGAAGGGTATCGACTTCGGAACCTGCCGGGCGACGAAGAACTCGCCCTCGCCGCCTATACGCGCTCCACAGAGGAGCACCCGGATTACCCCGGAGCCTACGGCGCACGCGGTCGTTTGCGTGCACGACGCGGTGATCGCGCGGCGGCTATCGACGATCTTGAGGAATTTCTGCGCTTGGACCCCACAGCGCGCGAAGCGGGCTTTGCCCGCCAAACGTTAGACGGACTTCGCAAGGACACATCGCCATGAAAGCTGCCCACTCACTGATGCTCGGAGCGCTCTTGCTGCCCACGCTCGCACTCGGCTGGACACCCGTTGCAGAACAGACTCCGGTCGCGGCGAAACGCGGCAATTTCTCTCTGCAGTTGCCACCCCATTGGCTCTACGACCTATCCGGAGCCACTATTCTGGCATCACACGACGGCGTAATGCTGGATCAAATCAACGTGCAACTGATTCCGCACGCGAACGCGTTTAAGGCCATCAAAAAATCCTCCAGCACCACCCTGTCGACGGAAGACCTAGCGGAAGCGTACGTGGCCAACCTGCAAGCAGACGGCAAGCTAGTGGATTTCCAGACACTCTCCACGGAACCTGCAACCGTCGCCGGTCAGCCGGGCTTTCGTGTCCATGTGCGATTCCGGTTGCCGCCAGCTCAAGGTGACACCGTGATGGACGTAATGGCCGTGGGTGCCGCGCTACCGGACGGCCTTCTGGTTGCCTTCTTTCGCGCGCCGCGTATTCATTTTTACGACAAGTGGTTACCGGCATTCGATCAAGCGTTGGGCACACTCACGATTGGCGCCCCCTCAAAGCATTCCTAAACCCGCTCAAGGGCTGATGGCTGCCGTACATTCCAATTCAACGCGGCCGCCGAGCGCGAGGCCGTTCGTGGCAAACGCACTACGGGCGGGGTAGGGTTTTGCGAACATCGACACCCAAACCTCGTTGAAGGTCGCCCACTCGCCGATGTCCGCGAGCATGACTGTGCATCGAATCACGTCGTTTAAGCCAAGGCCATTTGCCCGCAACACCGATTCCACGTTCAAAATGGCCTGACGCGCTTCGGCGCGTATGCCGCCCGCCGCTAACATGCGCGTACCGGGCACGGTGCCGAGTTGGCCGGACAGATACAACACGTCGCCTTGCCGCACAGCCGCCGAAAAAGGGACATCTCCGGGCAGTGAGCTGCCGCCATTCAGGAACGTGGGCGCGGCAAGCGACGGTGCACCAGTCAGCATAGCCAGCATCAGTGCGGCGACAATTCGGACGTTCATGTTAAGCCCTCCGGGTGGACGGCGATAACGATGCCTACGGTCCAACATGACCGCAAGCGCAATCAGTTGCTGGATTGCATGGGTTCAGGTCGCGCGATGGCAAAGCCCTGGGCGTAGTCCACGCCCATGCGCTGCGCGAAGGTAAGCGTCGCCTGATCTTCGACTTGCTCAGCGATGACGGCAAAATTGAGCGTTCGCGCTAATTTCACCATGGCCGCCACCATAGCCTGATTGACCGTGTCATCGCCCAAATTACGCATGTAAGCGCCGTCAATTTTGAGGTAATCCATCGGGATGGTCTTTAAATGGGTGAACGACCCAAGCCCACTTCCAAAATCATCGAGCGCGAAACTACACCCCATACCGTGCAGCACACCGACGAAGCGACGCGCGTGATCAAAATTGGCAATAACCGATGACTCGGTCACTTCAAAGCATATTTGCTGCGGCAGGACGCCGGTCTGATCGAGGCAGTCGACGACGAATTCTAGAAATGCCCCGTCGCCTAAGGTTTGACCGGAAATATTGATCGCCAGACTGCGCCCCGCCGGCACGTGCAAGCCACCACGGCCCAGCGCGGCCAACGCGGTCTGAACAACCCAACGGTCAACCATCGGCATCAAGCGATACCGTTCGGCGGCTTTGAGAAATTCACCCGGAGCAATGATCGCTCCATCGTCGCCAATCATCCGCACCAGCACTTCCAATGCCGGACCGCGCTGCGACCCGGGCGGCGACGCCAAAATCTGCTGGGTGTACAGAAGGAATCGCTCCTCGCGTAGCGCATGTTGCAGGCGCTGCAGCCAGTGGATTTCGCCTCGCTGGCGTGCCGTCACTTCGTCAACGGCGGAGTACACATGAACCTGACCCGCCGACTGATTCTTGGCGACATAGCACGCGGAGTCTGCTGCCGCGAGAACTTCGTCTGCGCCGCCACTTTCGCGACCGATCTCCACGAGCCCAATGGATACGCCGACCTGAAAAATCTTGTCCTTCCACACGAATCGGAAGTCGCGGATGACGGCAGCCACGTCTTGGGCGATCTGTATCGCCTTTTCTAACGGGCAACCGGTTAGTAAGACCGCGAATTCATCACCACCAATACGCGCCACGGTGTCCGAGTCGCGCACGGCATCTTTCACGAGGGCGGCGATCTCCCGCAGCATCGCGTCACCCGCCATATGACCGCTGGTGTCGTTCACTGCTTTGAAGCGGTCAAGGTCGAGGTAACACAGAACGTGCGACTGTCGGCCCGAGCGGGCCGTATCGAGGCACTCCTGGAGACGCCGCTCAAATTCGTGGCGATTAACGAGCCCCGTCAACGCATCGTGGCTCGCTTGGTACGACATTTGTCGCGCAATGCCGCGCAGTTCGGTCACGTCGTGCAAGAGCACCACCGACCCTTCCAGTTGTCCGCGTGGACCAAACAGCGGCGCTGCCGACAGTTCGATGCCATGCTCCGAGCCATCCGCGCTACGCAGCACCACGGCACGACGACCAATCGAAACGCTGCTACCAGAGGACAGGCACTGCATCACCGGATCGGCGAGGACACGTCGATCGGCTTCATCGACGACGGAAACCACTTCGGAAAATAGGCGGCCGTCGACTTCTGCGTGCGATCGACCGAGTAGATCGGCAGCCCGACGATTGAGAAAATCGATACGACCGTTGACGTCCGTTGTCAGCAAGCCGTCGCCAATGGAGTCGAGCGTGGCGGCGGCGCGGCTACGGCTCGATTCAGAATTTTGAACCGGTTGTATCGGCGTCGCGGTGAAGACAACGACGTCCGCACCCCGATGACGAACGGCGCAATTACTGAGTTCTAGACGGAGTGGGGTGCCGTTCTCATCGGTAACTTCCACCTCGTAGACATCCGCAGCAGGGTCGCCTGCCAACCGGCGCCGCACGGTATCCACAATGAGATCCGCGTACTCGGGAGCCACAAATTCCGACAAATGGCGACCGACCAACTCGGTTGGCTCACGCCCGACGAGAGCCGCAAAGCGAGGGTTCGCGAGCACGATACGTTCGCCGTGCAATATCACCGGATCGTGAATGACGCGCAGCAATTCCCCAAGCGAATGATCGCGAACCGGTACCGCTTGCGGTCGGGATAGATCCGAGATGGCGTCATCCAGCGCCGACTCCGCGCGACGGGCCCGGCGATTTTCACGCCACCACAGCACGATCAGGATGGCTCCCAGCACCACCAAAACCAGCAAGACTGCGATGTTGGCCATCCACTGCACGATCGACTCGTCCTCGGGCGTTCACCGCGCTGTCCGAGCACGGCATCCCATTGTTTGGGCGGATATTTCCCCCCGTGGGGAGCATACCGGAGCGAGTGCAGTACAAATCCCGCATTCACCATAATCGGGGTCCGTTCGGCACGTTCCGTGTTGTTCGTCGCAGCCAAACTCCGTACGCTTCGCCTCCCACCCTTGCCACGGAACGTACCGCTATGCGCGAAATTACCCCCCGCGAGTTCGTCAGCCTCGCCGCATCCGGCGCCGATCCGTTCCTGTTGGACGTCCGCGAGGGTTGGGAATTGGCCTTAGCGGCGGCTCCCGGCGCCGTACACATCCCCATGGGCGAGATTCCGGGCCGCTTGGCCGAAATTCCCGCAGACCGCGATATCGTGGTGATGTGTAAGGCCGGGGCGCGGAGCATGAACGTCGCCCGCTATCTGCACGCGCAGGGTTACACCCGCGTGGCCAACCTGACCGGCGGCATCTTGGCGTGGTCCGCCGAGATTGATCCGTCGATTGCGACATACTGACCACATCGCGCGACAGAGGGTTGGCGCGAATGCGCCAACCCCTCTAGAGTGACGGGGTTGGACTAGGCACGCTTTCAAGGATTTCCATCGCATGACTCGCATCTGGCTCCGCGCGGCTATCGTCGCAGCCTTGGGTCTCACCGGGGCTGCCGCAGGCGCAACCGACCTGGCTGAGGCCTATCATCGGGCCCAACGCAGCGACCCCCAGTTGCGCGAGGCAGATGCCACGCGACTGGCCATCCGTGAGGCCAAACCACAGGCCTTCGCCGCCCTCTTGCCGCAACTGCAGGCCACTGGCGGTTATACGCACGATGACTCGAGCGGCTCCTCGATCTATTTTACGTCCGGCGCGTTGTCGTCGATCTATTCCGATACCCCGTCCAATTCCAAACAGTGGGCGATCGAATTGCGCCAGAGCGTGTTCCACTGGGAAAAATTCGCCGCGCTGCGTCAAGCGAATGCGCAAATCGCGCAGGCTGAGGTCGACTACAACGTCGCTCGGCAGTCGCTGATCGTGCGAACGGCCACCGCATACTTCGCGGTGCTGGCAGCCCAGGATACCGTCGAAGCCGCGCAAGCGGCTCGAGAGGCGATTTCGCATCAGTTGGAACAGGCTGAGCAGCGCTTTGAGGTCGGACTGATCGCGATCACCGATGTCGAAGAAGCCCGTGCTGCGAATGACCAAGCTGCCGCCACCTTGATCGCCTCCAAGCGCACGCTGGCCACGGCCCACGACCAGTTGCGGGAAGTGACCGGCGACTCCGTCGATATCTTGTCGCGTCCGGGCGATGAAATGCCGCTGGTCGCCCCGAATCCGGTGGGCGAGGAACAGTGGGTTCGAGCGGCTCTCGATCAGAACCTCGATTTGGCATCGGCACGCATGGGCGCGGAAATCGCCCGTGAGTCGATCAATGTCGCGGAAGCGGGGCACCTGCCGTCGTTGGATATCGTCGCGCGAGAAGCAAACGTCGACGTCACCGGCACATCCACACTGTATGACCCGACCGCGGGGTCCCTGAATTACCCCGCGAACTCCAACACACGCGACAAGCAGATCAGTCTTCAGTTGACGGTGCCGCTCTTTAGTGGCGGCGCGATCGCCTCGCGTGTCCGGCAAGCCTCGTACCAGCATCGGGCGGCTCATGAGCGCCTTGAACGGGTGGCGCGTGCTACGGAACGCGGCACTCGGGATGCCTATCTCGGTGTAATTACTGAAATTTCACGCGTCAAAGCGCTACGTCAAGCAGTACAGTCCAGCAGCATCGCCCTGACCGCGACCGAAGCAGGCTACGAGGTCGGGACACGTACCGCGGTGGATGTGTTGTTGGCGAGACAGCGCTTGTTCGATGCGCAGACCACCTATTCGCGCAGTCGCTACGACTACCTGCTCAACGTGCTGACTTTGGAACAAGAGGCCGGTACGCTCGACGATCGCTCGGTAGAACGGATCAACGCGATGCTAGACCACCCGGTGTCTGTGCGCTGATTGCCGACGCGCGTTCGACGAGCGGCCTTAACTGCTCGAACACGCGCGCAACGGCGCCTTGGTTGGCCGTCAGTACACCGTCGGCTGCCGCGAGCATAGGGGCCGCCGCGGCCCGATCGGTGAGTACGCCGATGATTGCGCCCGCCAGGGATGAGGCATCGGACACGACCCGAATAGCGCCAGCGTCCGTCAACAGACGTGCGGTCCGGGCGTCGTTATGATTGGAAGGGCCCGCCACGGCAGGACACTGGACCGCCAACGGCTCCAGCAGATTGTGACCACCGATCGGCACGAGACTGCCGCCGACAAAGGCGACATCCGCCGCTGCGTAATGCAGCACCAGCTCTCCCAGCGTATCCAGCAGGAGCACGTCCGCTGTATCCGGCGCGACAGTGGGACCTGACGTCCGACGTACCCACGAGAATCCCCTCTGGTCGAGCAGATCCGCGACCGCATTGAACCGTGGTGGATGCCGCGGCGCGAGCACGAGCAACGCATTCGGCACGACCTGCAAGACCCGCCGGTGCGCCGCCAACACGGCCGCCTCCTCGCCCTCGTGGGTACTGCCGGCGACCCAAATCGGGCGCTCCCGTCCGAGTTGCGCGCGACGAGCGGCCGCCGCCTCCGCCAGGTCCGCGGGGACGCCTTGATCGTACTTCACGTTGCCAGAGACGGTGGTGCGCTCAGGCGCCGCGCCGAGCGCCAAAAAGCGCTCGCGATCGGCGTCCGTCTGGGCGGCGATATAGACCTGCGGCGAGCCCAAGAGCGTCGCAACCCACGCCGCCACGCGACGGTATCGACGGACACTACGCTCTGATAAACGGGCACTCGCCACGAGCAGTGGTATCCCGCGCCGTTCGCACGCGCGGAACAGCGACGGCCACAGTTCCGTTTCAAGTATTACCCCCACCGTGGGGCGCACGCGCTCCAAAAACCGGGACACGCTGCCGGGCAGATCGTAGGGCAGGTAACGCACGTCCGCGATGCCGCCGTACAGCGCCGCTGCACGGTGGCGACCGGTCGCGGTGGATGCCGTGAGCACCAGGGGCCGGTTGGGGTAATCCCGAGCGAGGCGTCGGACCAAGGGGCCGGCGGCCTGCACTTCACCGACCGACACCGCGTGAACCCAGATCGCGCCGCCAGCCACGGCCGGACCCCATCCCCACCGACTGAGCAGTCCGGGCCGATAGTCCGCGTGCCGATACGCGCGCCAACATTCGTGGAGAAATGCGATCGGCGCGAGACAGAGGGCAAGGCAGAGGTAGAGTAGGCGCATGGAGCCCGCCATGGGGGTGAGGCCGAGATGATACCGCCATGACGACCACACGCTCGCCTGTCGTTGATGACCCCACCTGCGGCGTCGAACTGGAGCCCTACTCGCGCTACCTGAGCCCGCGCTGGTGGCCGGCCTGGATTGCCGCCGGCATCATTCGCGCGATAGCGTGCCTACCCCTTAGCGCGGTGCATCCGATCGCCTGGGGGCTCGGACGTCTGGGCTACGCGCTCGCGGTCCGCGATCGGCAGACGACGTTGATCAATCTGCGTCTCTGTTACCCGTCGCTGTCGCCGGCTGAGATCCGCCGTCGCGCCATCCAACACTTCGAATCGCTGATTTATTCGCTGTGGGAGACCGGGCTCGTCTGGTATGGCGCCCCGGAGCGCCTACGCAAGGTCACCCGGATCGACGGCATCGAGCACCTCAATGCTGCGGTCGCCACGGGTCGTGGTGTGCTCCTGCTCGGGGCGCACTTCACCACCAATGAGATTGCCGCCTCGGTACTGCCCCAGACGGGCCATGTCTGCGACGTGATGTACAAACGGTCGCGCAATGCCTTGGTTCAGCAGCTGGCTCTGCACGCGCGCAGCGGCAAGGGCGGCCGCATGGTACCGAGCGACAAGTTCGTCGAAATGCTGAAAACCCTCAAGCGGGGTGGCATCGTGCTCTACGCGCCCGATCAGCGTTTTGACGGCGATGGGTATGTCGTGGTGCCCTTATTCGGCGTACCCGCCCTGTCGAACCCCGGCACAACCTTCATCGTTCGAGCCACCCGTTGCGCGGTCCTACCGTTTTTTCCCGAACGGAGCGCCGACGGCAGCGGCTACGTCATTCGGATCGGCGCCCCCCTGACCGATTTCCCATCGGGCGACGGGGCTCGCGACGTCGCGCGCTATCACAGCCTCATTGAAGCCGCTGTGGCGCGCGCACCGGAGCAGTATCTTTGGAGTTACAAGCGATTCCGGCCGGCCAAAGGCGAGCCCGACCCTTATCGACGCGGCGCGCTGCGCGGCGTCCCGTAACCCTGCAGCAACGCGGCCCACGCGGCAGAACCCACGCTGGGCCCGTCCACCTTGGCCAACGAGCGCGCCAGGCGCGCCAAGTTCGAGGCCTGCCATGCGCCGGGTGACCGCAGCGTGCCGCGATCAAAATCGATCAGGTGCACGGCGCCGGCAGGGTCGATCAATATGTTGTGGGCATTGAGGTCGGCATGGCACACCCCCGCCGCATGAAACGCCGCGATCGTCGCGCCAACGCGCCCCCACAGGGCTAAATCGGTCGCCGAAAACTGCCCGGACAAGGGGCGGGCGCCGATGATCCGCTCGGTCAGTAAGGCGGCCCGGTAGGTCCACGTTCCCACGCGCTCGTACAAGGCCGCCACCGGGCGCGCCGATGGCAGTCCCAACGCTTCAAGGTGTGCCAGCAGGCGCAACTCGCGAAACGAGCGTGTCGCCTCCTCGCCTGCCCACACGTACCGATCCTTGACCCACCGCGCAATCAGCCCGCCCCGCCGGTAGTGCCGCAGCGCAAGCGCAGCCCCCCCTGGGGCGTCGGAGTCGATGAACCAGGCGCTGCCGCGACCCTTGGCCGCGCGCGTCAACCGGCCCGTGGATTCCAGACTCGAAGGATCGAAGACCGTGCGATTCGGATGGGCGAGTCGATGCGGGTCGTATAGGATCGCCCCAGTTCCCGTCGGGACACGCTCGAGTCGCATGATGTCCACCTCTCCCTTGTCGGACCGGCCCCCGGCCACTGTGTGTCTGCTGCGCTTATCGGCGATCGGCGACACGTGTCATGCGCTGGCGCTACTCCGTGCCTTGCAGACGGCATGGCCGACGACGCGCTTCACATGGATCATCGGGCGCATCGAACACAAATTGATGTCGTTGCTCCCAGACGTTGAGTTTATCAGTTACGACAAACGCGGCGGTCTGAGCGCTTGGCGCCAGGTCCACCGCGCATTGGCCGGCCGACGCTTCGATGTGCTGCTGCACACGCAGCTCGCCTTCCGGGCAAGCGTTCTGAGCACGCTGGTTCGCGCTGATCTGCGCATCGGCTTTGATCGCGCGCGGGCGCGCGAGCTGCAGTGGCTCTTCACGAATCGGCGGATCGCGGCCCGGCGCAACGAGCACGTACTGGATTCGTTGCTGGGCTTTGCCGAAGCCCTCGGCGTGCCCCGTTCGGCCCCACGCTGGGACATGCCCCTCCCCGAGGCGGCACGTCGGTACGCCGAAACACTACTGCCGGAGCGCGGCCGGGCGCTCCTGATCAGTGCGTGCTCGAGTCATCGCCTGCGCAATTGGGCCCCGGAACGCTATGGCGCCGTCGCTCGGCATGCGGTGCGTGAACTCGGGCTGACCGTGGTGCTGTGCGGGGGGCCGGGGCCGGTGGAACGTGCGATGGCCGATGCGATTCAGGCTGCGGCCGACGTACCGCTACTCGATCAAGTGGGCAAGGACACGCTACCGGAGATGCTGGCGACGCTGGAGCGTGGTCTCGCCCTCATCAGCCCTGATTCTGGCCCTGCGCATATGGCGACGATGGTCGGCCTGCCCGTGATTGGTCTTTATGCGGCCACGAATCCGGCACGCAGCGGCCCCTATTTGAGTCGCGCCCATTGTGTCGATGCCTACGCCGAGGCGGCTCAGCGCTTCCGAGGTTGTGCAGCGGATACGCTGCCGTGGACAGCAAAGATCGAAGAACCCGGCGTGATGGACCTCATCACGGTTGAGGCGGTCATCGAGCGCCTCAACCGGATCGTCGCGCGCCCCGGATGAGGCACAGTCAGAGTATTCTCAGGGGGTTGCGACGCCGCCGGGGCGTTTGCTCTTGAACCGAGGACCTGAGATGCCACCTCTGACCCGCCGCCTGTCCGTTGCGTTGATCGCGTGCCTTTCCAGCGTGTTGGCCCAAGCGTCGACGCCTGAGACCGTTCCGATGGGCTTTACGGTGTCCCACGGCGCGGCAGAACTCGCCGCCGAGGCCCGCTTCGACAGTGCGCTGAGCGCCAGCGAGATGCGGGATTGGTTGGAGCGGATGTCGGCTGAACCGAACCACGTCGGGTCCGCGCACGATCGTGCGAATGCCGAATTCATGCTCGACTTATTTAAGTCCTGGGGATTCGATGCACGCATCGAGACCTTTAAAGTGCTGTATCCAACGCCGAAGAAAGTGGCATTGGAACTGGTCGCGCCGCGCGCCGTGAAAGCCACGCTGATCGAGCCCGCCGTCGCCGGCGACCGCACCTCATCGAAGACCCAGAACGCGCTGCCGCCCTATAACGTATACGGCGCCGACGGCGATGTGACCGCTGACGTGGTCTATGTGAACTACGGCATGCCAGACGATTACAAAGAATTGGCCCGTCGCGGCGTCTCGGTGGAAGGCAAAATCGCAATCGCCCGCTATGGCCACGGCTGGCGCGGCCTGAAGCCCAAACTCGCGCAAGAACACGGCGCGGCGGGCTGTTTGATTTACAGCGATCCGCGGGACGACGGCTATGGGGCGGCGGACCCCTATCCGGCAGGGCCAGGTCGCGCAGAGCGCAGCGTGCAACGAGGCTCGGTCGCCGACATGCCCCTGTACTCCGGCGATCCGCTCACGCCTGGCGTGGGCGCGACGGACGATGCGCCCCGGTTGTCTCTGGCGGAGGCCAAGACGCTACTGAAAATACCGGTCCTGCCAATTGCCTGGGCCGATGCAGAACCCATTCTACGCGCCTTAGGAGGACCACTCGCCCCACGCTCCTGGCGCGGTGGCCTGCCGTTCGCCTACCACCTGGGCGGAGGTCCGGCGCGCGCTCACCTGACGATACAGTCGGATTGGTCGCTGCGTCCGGTCTACGACGTGATCGCCACACTCAAGGGCAGTGAATTCCCGGACGAGTGGGTGATCCGTGGTAACCATCACGACGGTTGGGTCTTCGGCGCGGAGGACCCCCTGTCCGGCAACGTGTCGATGATGGGCGAAATGAAAGCGATCGGCGCACTCGCCAAAACCGGCTGGCGCCCGCGCCGTACGCTGGTGTACGCCAGTTGGGACGGCGAAGAAGCCGGGCTGCTGGGGTCGACGGAATGGGTGGAAACCCACGCGACCGAATTAGCGGCGAAGGCCGTGGTGTACGTGAACTCAGACTCAAACTCTGCCGGTTTTCTCGGTATGGGCGGCAGTCATTCGCTGCAACGCCTGATGAACGAGGTCGCGGGCACGGTTCGCGACCCCTCATCCGATGCGACGGTCCTTGCCAAGGCAAAGGCCCGTGAGATTGTGACCGGCCGCCACGGTGACGAGGAATCGCGTCGCACCGCCGAACAGTTGTTGCAAGGCGGCGATCTTCCATTGGAAGCGCTAGGCTCCGGGTCGGACTTCACGCCGTTCCTGCAACACGCGGGAATTGCATCGCTCAATCTGGGCTTTGGGGATGATGAACCGTCGGGCGTCTATCACTCGATCTACGACTCCTTCGACCATTACATCCGCTACAACGATCCTGACCTTCGCTATGGCGTGACGCTCGCTCAGGTGGCGGGACATGCCATGCTGCGTCTTGCCGACGCGGATGTATTGCCCGTCCGGACGCAGGATTTTGCTAACGCGATCGCCCACTACGTCGACGAGATCGAGAGTACTGCCAATGCTCTGCGCCGCGAGACCGATGAGGAATCCAAACTGCAGGCGTTGAAGGTGTATGAATTGGCCCGTAGCCATAACGATCCGGCGAATCCGCCGGCTCACGAAGCGCCGGTGCCGTTCCTGAATTTTGCGCCGTTACGCAATGCAAGTCTGTCGTTGCAGGCCAGTGCTCGGCGTTTTGACGCGGCGTTGGCGGCGGTCGTACAGACGGCAGATCCGGTCACGCTACAGCGCGTTAACGCCGTTAACGCGGCGGCCCGCACCCTCGAACAGACGCTCTTGGGCGATCCGGGGTTGCCAGGACGCCCGTGGTATCGCCACGTGGTGTATGCCCCGGGTACTTACACCGGCTATGGCGTCAAGACCTTGCCCGGCGTACGGGAAGCGGTGGAGGAGCGTCAGTTCGCAGCGGTCGAGGCCGCAGAACAGCAAGCGGTCGCGACATTGGATGCCTATCGGGCGAAACTGGACGAAACCGTCCGCTTGATCGGAAATCCCGCGCCGGCCGTACGTTGACCCGCCGCCGTGCGACACTAAGCGCCTTACTGTTGAACGTCTGAAGTCAGGAGAACTGCGATGTCCGAGATGTTGGTTCCCGTGTCGCCCGGCGAGGTGATGGACAAGATTACGATCTTGCGCATCAAGGCTGCGCGGATGAGTGACGCGACAAAGCTGGCCAATGTGAAGCGCGAGCTCGAGATCCTTGAGCGGACCTGGGCTGAGTCGGTCTACGGTCGGCAAGATATCTCGGCGGAAACCGCAGCCCTCCAGGCCGTCAATGAACGCCTGTGGGTGATCGAAGACGACATTCGCGACAAAGAGCGCGCACAGGCGTTCGACGCGACGTTTATTGCGCTCGCGCGCTCGGTCTACATCGAAAACGATGAACGGGCCGCCATCAAGAAGCGCATCAATACGGCGCTCGGCTCGACCATCGTCGAAGAAAAGAGCTACGCGGCTTACCGATAAGCCGCTCGCTGGTCGCGGCGCGCGTTAACCCGCGCGCTGCGACGTCAGCGTATATTCGGCTCCGCAATAAGGGCACTTCGCCTCACCCGTAACCGCCACCGGCAAGAACACGCGCGGGTGAGAATTCCAGAGATACATGCCCGGCATGGGGCATGACAGCGGCAAATCGGCCTCCGTCACCTGATAGCGGTGCTCGGCATTCGGCTGAATCAGCTTAGGATCGTTGACGATCGGGGCGCCCATGGCAGTCATCCAGTCAGTGAACCGGCTGCGATTATACCGAAGGGCCGTCGTGAGAGGGCTCGGCATCCCGAACCATGACCGCCTCCCAGACGGCGCCGACCCACGCGGCGTCCGCAGCATGGTCAGCCGTTGGCACGACCCGCGTACAGCCTTCCAAAGAGCGTCGATGCAGGACAGCCCGGTAATCGCGGTACGTATCGATCAGTCGATCAATAACCCCATGATTAACCAGCGCGGCCGAACCGACAGACTCCAACATCCGAATCGTGTCCGGGAAGGTGACGAGCGGCGGATAGTCTTGGGCATGCTTCAGTACCCAGTATTGCGCCAGAAACTCAATGTCGGCCAGACCGCCCCGATCTTGCTTCAGGTCAAACTCGCTCGCCCCGGCACGACTTAACTCGCGACGCATGCGCTCGCGCATGTCCCGAATGTCGGTGCGCAGTTGCTCGCGGCGAACGGCCTGTGTCAGCACGTCGAGTCGGGCCGCTTCAAAGGCCTGCATCAGTTCCGCACTACCCGCCACAGCGCGTGAGTGCAGCAAAGCCTGATGCTCCCACGTCCACGCCTCGGTCCGCTGATAACGAACGAAGGCATCAATTTGGGTCATGAGTAGGCCGCCCTTGCCACTGGGGCGTAGTCGCGTGTCGACGTCATACAGGCGGCCGGCCGCCGAGTGAAACGTCAGCAAGTGCAGGATCTTCTGACCGAGCCTGAGGAAAAACACCTGATTATCGATGACCTTCGGACCGGCGGTTTCTTGTACCTCGCCGGCCGAATCGTGCACAAACACGAGATCTAGGTCAGACCCATAACCCAATTCTCGACCGCCCAGTTTTCCGTAACCAATCGCCGCAATTTTGCAGACGCGCAGACCATTCGCAGACCCGGCCATCGGTGCTCCGTACACGGCCAGCATGTCCCACCAGGCGTGTTCCATGGCACGCGCCAAAATGAGTTCCGCCACATCGGTGAGTCGATCGCTCACCTGCATCAGCGGCAAGCGACCGGTCAGGTCGTAGAGGGCGATCCTAAAGATTGCCGCGCGTTGCACATCGCGCATCGCGCTGATCGCCCGTTCCGTGTCGTCCACACAGTCTTCGAGGCGCAATGCCAACTCTTCGCCAACCTGCGCCCGCGACGGAGCGTGATCGAACAGTCCCGGGTCGATGAGTTCATCCAACAGCAACGGGTGGGCCGCGATCTGTGCTGACAGAAAGTTGCCCAATCCGCAGACGTCGATGAGTCGACTCAACGCGAGAGGGTTTTCATTCAATAGCGCGAGGTAGGCCGTTCGTGCGCCGATCGCTTCGATGACCGAGAGCGTACGGCGCAACACCGTATCGGCGGCAGAATGGCCCTGCAGCGCAATCACCACACGCGCCAGCAGACCGTGCAATCGGTTACGCCCCACCTCACCCAAACGTCGGTAGTACCCGGAGGCCCGCAGGGCGACAAGGCGTGCCGCCATGTCGGCGCGTTCATGCTCCGCTACACCGGTCAGGGTGTCGGCCAGTGCCGCTGCATCACCGCCGGCGGCATAGAGTCCCTCGAACGCGCTGCGTTGCGGCGTCGCATCGCTCGTACCCGCCAAGACCAGTGCCGCGAAACAGGCCGAGACGCGGTCACGCTGCGCATTGAGGTCGGTGAGCAACGCCGCCCATCCGGACAGATTTAAGCCGACCACGATCCGCATCTGCCGCAGAGCATCGGTCGGTAGGCTGTGGGTCTGTTCGTCCGCAACCATCTGCAAACGATTCTCCACGCGTCGCAGATGCAGATACGCTTCCCTTAATTCCGCCACCGCACCATCCGGCAACAATTTCTGTCCGGCGAGTCGTGGCAGTACGGACAGTAAACTGGGCGTCCGCAGCCGCGGATCGCCACCACCACGGACCAGTTGTAACGCCTGCACAACGAATTCGACTTCACGTATCCCACCGCGACCGAGCTTTATGTGGTCGGACAACTCGCGGCGCTCGACTTCGCGCTGAATCATCCCTTTCATTTCGCGCAGCGATTCAAAGACCCCGAAATCAAGGTAGCGACGGTAAACGAACGGACGGACGATCGAGTCAAACGCGTCCGCGTAGGCGTCCGCTCCCGTCACGGCGCGCGCTTTTACCCAGGCATACCGCTCCCAATCTCGCCCGTGGTGCTGCAGATAATCTTCGAGTGCCGCGAAACTCGATGCCAGTGGCCCGGAATCGCCAAACGGCCGTAGGCGCATATCCACGCGGTACACGAAACCGTCGACCGTCGGCGCATCCAACAGATGAATGACTTTCTGCCCCAGTCGGGTGTAGTACTCAAAGTGATCGGCGGGCCGGCGACCGTCGGTTTCACCACCTTCGGGATACAAGAAGACGAGATCAATATCTGACGAAAAATTCAGTTCGCCGCCACCCAGCTTACCCATGCCGATGACCACGAGCGGCATGCGCCGCCCGTCGCTGTAGTGAGGGTGACCAAATCGAGGCGCGACCAATCGTTCCGCATGCGCCACTGCCGTCTGTATCGCCGCATCCGCAAGCGCAGACAGCGCGACTAGCGTCTGCTCGGTCGATGCCCGTTCGGCGATGTCACGAACGGCAATGCGCGCGAGCGCGCGACGCCGTGCGTGACGCATCGCACTCATCACCGCGGCCTCGTCCATGTCGTCATGAACCGCTTCGAACGGCGCGGCATCGAGGACCCAGGGATTTGCGCGCAGCGCAGGATCTGCCACCAGGGCATCCAGCACGAATTCACTCGCGACCACGACCCGCTCAAGATCCGTCGCGAGCGAGGCGCCGACCTGCTCGAGCCGTTCTCGGGCGCGTGCCAAAATGGTGGCTACCCCGGCCTCAGTGCCCTCATCGGTGCATGGCGTCATCGGATCGGATTGCATGGCCTCAGTATACGGTAGGGAGAGTCAGGCATCGGTCCATGGATATACTCTTGGGATGACAAACGCTCTACCCCGACTTGATCACGATCAGCGCGAACCGCTTGGCGTACGGCTCTGCAACTGGGTTGGCGAAGTGGTGCTGTTGATGCCGACCCTGCGACGCCTCGAACAGGCCGGCTACGACCTGCATCTCGTCGGGCGCGGCTGGGCCACCGCCTTGTTGGAAGGCACCGGCTGGCCGGTGTACCGGCGCCCTGGTGCCTTACTGGACGCGCGTCGGACATGGCGGGATGTGCGCCGTACGGTGCATCAGCGCAGCCCCAAGGCCCTGCTGTTCACCAAATCGCTATCCTCGGCGCTAGAGACTCGCTTCGCAGGATGGCGCCCGATCGGCTACGCCCGCGACGGGCGAACGCCCCTGTTGAGTTGGGCGTACCCGATGCCCGACGGGACGCACGCAGCCCACCAATACTGGGATCTTACCTCGCTCGCCTTGGGCGAATCGGCGCCTTACCCCACCACCGTCTCGCTCTCACCGAGTCTGCGGCAGCGTGCTCTGGCGGATGCGCTGCTCGAACAGCACCACTTGGTTGCCGGTCAATACGTCGTGCTGTGCCCGTTCTCCGGAGCGGACGATCGCGAAGACCGCAAGGTCTGGCCGCATCATGCGGAACTCGGCGCTCGACTCCACCAACGCGGAATCCGTACCGTCGTGTGCCCGGGACCGGGTGAGGAGGCTCGCACCGCGACGGTCCTCCCCCACGCCACCGCGCTGTTGGGGACGGATCTTGGGGTCTACGCCGCACTGCTCGCCAATGCTCGCGCCGTCGTCGCCAATGACACGGGCCCAGGGCACCTCGCGGCCGCTGTGGGCGCACGACTCATCGCGATCTACGGCCCGCACTCGGTCATGGCGTGGTCGCCACTGGGCGAGCGCGTCCGGCTTTACGCGGATGCGCGCGGGTGGCCGAGCGTTGAGGCCATCGAAGCCGACGTTTCGATCACCTGAGCGGGGCTGCGAGCTGGCACGCGCCCCGCTACACTGTGACGGTGAAATCAGTGGGAGTGGGAATGTGTCTAAGGGTCGGGTGATTTGCGTCGGCGAGACGCTCTGGGACGTTCTGCCCAACGGCGAATTCCTTGGCGGCGCACCGATGAATGTCGCGCTGCACGCCACTCGACTGGGCCTCTCCGCAGCCGTGGTTAGCCGTGTTGGCGCAGATCCGCGCGGCGAGCGGGCGCTTGAGCGCATGCGTGCCCTCGGCGTGGATACCCGACTCGTTCAGATCGACAGTGAGCGCCCCACCGGCATCGCCGCAGCGACTTTGGGACCAGACGGTTCGGCGTCCTACCAATTTCCCTCGCCTTGCGCTTGGGATGCGATCGAGGCCACCGCAGAAGCCGTGGTCGCCTCAACCGGCGCGACCGTTGTGTACGGTACGTTGGCCCAACGCGCTGCCGCCTCCAGTGCTGCGGTCTCGCAACTGCTTGATGTCGCCGCGTGGCGTGTTTTCGATGCCAATCTGCGTGCCCCCCACGATGACCGCGCGATTACACTTGCCGGTTTGGCACGCGCTGATTTCGTCAAATTGAACGAACACGAGGTCGTGTCCATCGCGAATTGGCTCGGGCTAGAACCGACCGCTGAGTCGCTTTGGGCAGGGCTACGGGCGTTGTACCCCATACGATCGCTGTGCATCACGGAAGGCGAGAAGGGTGCCCGTCTGTGGCATGACGACGCTTACGTGGTGCAACCGGCATTCCCGACGACGGTCGCCGATACGATCGGCGCCGGCGACTCCTTCCTGTCGATGCTTCTGAGCGAACTCCTGCACGGCAGTGCGCCCGCGGACGCCATGCGCAGAGCCGCGAAATTGGCCGCTTTTGTCGCGTCCAAACCCGGCGCGTCGCCCGACTACGATCCCGCCGAGTATCGCAGCGCTTGACTAGCGTGCGGCGCGCAAGCGCTCCGCGGCGATTTCCGGCGTGATATCCCGTTGCGGACCTGCGAGCATCTCGTAGCCGACCATGAACTTACGCACAGTCGCCGAGCGTAAGAGTGGCGGATAGAAGTGAGCGTGCAGATGGAAGCCATCGGCTGTAGACCCGTCCGTGGGCGGTTGATGCAGCCCCATCGTATAGGGGAAAGTCACGCGGAAGAGCGCATCGTAGCGCTCATTCAACGCTTTGAGCGCCTGAGCGAGACCATCACGCTCCGGTGACGTCAGTTCACCGACGGTCGCGCGATGCACTTTCGGCAATACGAGCGTTTCGAAGGGCCACACCGCCCAGAACGGCACCACCACGAGAACGTGGTCATTCTCCTCAACCACCCTCACCCGTGCATCCAACTCCGTCTCGACGTAGTCGCACAGTAGGCAACGCCCGGTCTGCGCATGGTGTGCCTCCTGATGCGTCACTTCGCGTGCGAGTTCATTCGGAACCGTCCGGTTCGCCCAAATCTGCCCGTGCGGGTGTGGACTGCTCGCGCCCATCATCGCGCCGCGATTCTCAAAAATGGTGACCGCACCGATGTCGGGTCGCGCACCGAGTTCGTCGTATTGAGCGGCCCAGGTATCCACCACAGCGCGGATAGCGGCAGGCGTCATCTGACCCAACGTGAGGTTATGCGCGGGTGAATAACAAATCACGCGACAGAGGCCCGACTCCACTTCAGCCTCCAACAGTCCCTGCCGGTAGGGGGTAGCCGTCGCCTCAGGGCGTAATGCCGCGAAATCGTTGTCGAAGACGAACGTCTCGCGATAGTCCGGGTTGACGATACCGCCGGCGCGCGTATTACCCGGACAGAGGTAGCAGCTGCGATCGTGGTCCGGCAGGACGACGGCAGCGGCATCTTCAACCTGCCCTTGCCAAGGCCGTTGTGTCCGATGCGGCGACACCAACACCCAATCCCCGGTCAACACATTACGGCGCCGGTGGACTCCTGACAGCAATGAGGTCAGTTCAGAGGTCATACAGCTCCGCCGCACCCTCTGCCGCGTCACACACATAGATTTCCGGGGCATAACCCAGTGTCTGTGTGTATGCCGACGTCATGTGCTCACAGAAACTCTCGACCGCATCCGCGGCCACGACATTCACAGTACAGCCCCCGAAACCGCCCCCGGTCATCCGACTGCCCCGCGTGCCGGGGTGGCGGCGTGCAATCTCGACCAAGAGATCAAGCTCCGCACAACTGACCTCGTAATCGTCTCTCAGGCTGTCATGCGATGCCTGCAGTATCGCCGCAACGGCGTCCCACTCACCGGCAGGTAGCGCGCGCGCCAAGGCCGCCACCCGGTCGTTTTCCGTGACCACATGGCGAGCGCGTCGCCAGACGATCGGATCCATACGGTCGACATACCGGCGGAGCAGGTCCTCCGACACATCGCGCAAGGCGTGAACGCCCGGTACTGTGCTCGCGATGACCTGTACGGCCGCCTCACACTCCTGACGGCGTTTGTTGTACTCACCGCCCGCCAACTGGTGACGCACCATCGAGTTACACACGACAACACGGAACGGCGTGGTGGCTGTCTGCAGAGGCACCCATTGATGCGTGAGCGAACGACAGTCAAGGTGTACCGCGTGACCTGCCACACCGTGCACCGACGCGTACTGATCCATGATGCCGCATCGAGCGCCGACGAATTCATTCTCGGCTCGCTGGCAGACCCGAGCGATTTCCAGACCGGACGGATGCTCTGCGGCTTTAAGACGGGTCAGCGCCAAGGCAACCGCCACCTCCAGGGCAGCGGACGAGCTCAATCCTGATCCCATTGGAACCGTACTGTGAATGACGAGGTCGGCGCCATTTACCGTGCCGTAGACCGCGTTCAAGGCGTGAGCAACACCTTCCACATAGGCCGACCAATGCCCACTGCCCGGCGGTCGCGTCGGGCCGTCTTCCAGGCGAAAGAGATGTCGCTCATCGAAGTCCAGGGACTCCACGGCCATCAGCCCGTCCGATCGGGGTGCAGCCATGACCCACGTATCAAAGCCGATGGCGAGCGGCATGACGAAGCCGTCGTTGTAATCCGTGTGCTCGCCGATGAGATTGACGCGTCCCGGCGCTCGAAACAGCCGGGCGCCAGCGGCGGCCGAGGTATTGCGCGACTGGAGGCGTTGCCTCAGTCGCGCAGCGCGCTCATGGGGCGTCATCATGGGCTAGCTCTGTCGTGCGCCACGTCGAGCCAGCCAGAGCATCGCGAGGCCGAACACGAGCAGCACGCTTCCCCACAGCAGGTTCACGTTGAGACCCTCAATGGGTGCCGTCTGCCCCAGAGCACCGTAGCCGCCGATCAAAGCGCCGAACAGCACAAACAGAATGCCCATCGGCCACCGAATATCGAGATTCATAAGGCGTCCTTACCAAAAAATCAGATTGAGTAGAGCCGCAGCCCCGAGCGCGATCAGACCGAGGGTTGCTGTTCGCGCCCAACGCGATCCGGACTCCTCGGTAGCGTGGGGCGTTTCGGAATACACGAGCCCCCGCAGCACCGCACGGTCTGGCGCCGGCGACAACAGGCTCACCACTACCGTCACGACGAAACAGCCCGAAAACGCGAAAATGGCGGTCCAAAAGTTTTGCGCCATTTCGCTGGGATAGGTATGCATCGCCATGAGCCATCCGCCTTTCACGCCGGCGACGGCGTGCGCGGGCAAGGTCAAGCCGTGATGCAATGCCGCCACCACCGTACCGGCCAACAGGCCCGTGAATGCGCCGTTCCCATTAGCGCGGCGCCAAAACATACCAAGCAAGAACGTGGCGAAGAGCGGCGCATTGATAAACGCGAAGACCAGCTGCAAGACATCCATGATGTTATTGAACGCAGCCGCCAAATACGCAGCCACCAACGAGAGCAGAACACCCACCACCGTGGCCGCGCGCCCCATCCACAGCAACGCGCTGTCGGAGGCATTGGGGCGGATGTATGGACGATAAATATCGTTGGTCCAGACGGTATTAAAGGCCGTGACGTTACCGGCCATGCCGGACATGAAACTGGCAATCAGCGCGGTCAGACCGAGGCCGAGCAAGCCGTTGGGAAAATAGCGGCCCAACATCACCGGGATCACCAAATCGTAATTCAATGAACCGTCGGCTTTTGCGGGAAGGGCGAAATTCGCGTGGGCGGAGTGAACGAGCGCAATGGCGATCATGCCCGGGACAATCACCAAGAACGGGAAGAGCATTTTCGGCACGGTCGCCACGAGTGGCGTCCGTCGTGCCGCTTGCATCGACTCCGCGGCCATCGCGCGCTGAATGATCAAGAAGTCGGTGCACCAGTAGCCAAACGACAGCACGAAACCGAGGCCCATCACGAGCCCGAACCACTCCACCCCCATGGGATTAGAGGTCGTTGAACCGAGGTAATGCCAGGAATCACTCCACGCGCCGGCCGCATAACCCTGATCTGTGGCGACTCGAGCGAGGCCGGCGCGCAAACCGGACCAACCGCCGATATCGCGAAGGCCGAGTAGCACCAACGGCAGAAAGCCGAACACAATCAAAAAGAACTGCAAGACCTCGTTATAAATCGCCGAGGTCAGCCCACCGAGCAGAATGTACGCGAGGACGATCCCGGCACAGATCCACATGCTGACGTTGAAATCCCACCCCAAGAGGAGGTTCAACAGAAGACCCATGGCGTACATCGAAATGCCCGAGGACATGACGGTCATCACCGCGAAGGAGATCGCGTTGAAGCCGCGCGTCTTTTCGTCAAAGCGCATGCGCAGATACTCGGGTACCGACCGTGCTTTGGAGCCGTAGTAAAACGGCATCATGAAGACGGCCAGAAACACCATCGCAGGGATCGCGCCGACCCAGTAGAAGTGGCTCGTCGCCATGCCGTACTTGGCGCCCGATGCCGCCATGCCGATCACTTCTTGAGCGCCCAGGTTGGCCGACATAAAGGCCAAGCCCGCCACCCAAGCCGGCATGGAACGGCCAGAGAGGAAGAAATCCTCGCTGGTTCGAACGTGGCGCTTCAGCCACCAACCAATGCCGAGCACAAAAGCGAAATAAAGAACGAGCAATGCCCAGTCAATGAGCGCGAGCTTAATCATGCAATACCCCCTACCGGCGCCTGCGCGGCTGCCGATGCCGAGTATGCAATCGTTTTCAGCCTCTTTCTAGAGGCGTTACGACTCAGATGTGTCGTGCAATCAGATGCGCCAATCGCTTCAACTGGGGGGTCACGACCGGAACGGTCAGCATGGTGCTACCGACGGCCATTAGGAGCAGGGCAGTGAACGTCGGGCTGGTGATCACGTGCTTGTCGAGAAGGATATTGGCAAAGATGATCATGATCAGGGCTTTCGTCTGTAGGAGCCAGCCGATCAAACTGGACTCGCCGCGTTGCCATCCCAATACTCGACCAGCGATCCCAGTGCCGAGCAATTTGCCCACCACGGACGCGACGAGGAGCGCAGCCGCAAACAAGAACACGCTGCCCCCACCCATAGTCCAGGTCGTGCGCAGGCCCGTACTCAGGAAGAACACCGGCATGAAGACCAACAGCACGTTGTGCCGCATCTGATCCATTCGCGCCCGATCAAACCAGTGGCCGTCCAAGCTCGCACCCGCCAAAAAGGAGCCGACCATGAAATGCAGCCCCGACCAATCGGCTCCGAAAGCGCACACCGTCAACCAGATGAGCGCCCCGTACCAGCGATCCTGTTCGGGGATGCGGCGCATCACTCGACGGACTAGGACTGCCGCAACCACAAACCCGAGAATAAACAGCAGTTGCCGGCTCACCCGACTCCAATCCATCAGGATCAACGCCAACACACCCCAAATGGCGATATCGTCGAGACTCGCATAACGCAGAATCCGCTGTCCGATGGGTTCGCGCAGAATGCCGAGCTTCTCCATCAGAAGGACCAGGATGGGCAGCGCCGTCACGGCACAGGACATTCCGACACCAAGAACGAATTGCCAGGATTGCGCGCCGTCACCCATCCAGCCCGGTTGCAGCGCGGCGAGCGCCGCGACGGCCGCTCCTAAAGCCAATGGCGTTCCGAGCGCGAGACCCGCGGTGATGCCCGTCTCGCGACGATTAGCCCAGACTTGGGAGACGTCCAACTCAAGTCCGGCAATCATGACGAACAGCATGACGGCCCACCAGGCGACGCCGTTGAGGGTTTGCACAACGGTGGGGTTAAAGACGAACGCGTAATAGCTGGGAAATACCGCGCCCAACACGCCGGGCCCGAGCAGAATGCCGGCAACGATTTGCACGACAACCAGCGGCGCGTAGTACTCCGTCCGACCGAGCCGCCACAGCAGATACGGCAGGCTAAAGATGATCGCCATCGCGATCAGGAAGATTTCAGCAGTTTGCATGTGCATACCGCGACTGTAGCAGTCTTGCGCTGCTTTGAACGGTAGGGCTCGGCCTAACGCCGAGCCCTACTCCTGATCCGCTCAGTGCCGGTTTGAACCAACGGTTAACAGCAGAACGCCGTGCTCCGGCAACGCCGCCTCGAAATTCGCTGTCATCGGCCCCAGATTCTGTTGCCGCCAGACATCCCGCAGGGCGACGCCGTCCACCAGGGCTGGCACCAGACCGTGTAGCGGCAGTCGGCGGAAGGCGCTGCCGAAGTTGAAGACACCCACGGCGTAACGTCCGTCCGCGAGGTCGCGAACCCATATGTCCCAGTCATCGTGGTGATAGACCCGCTGTGCCGCGTGACCGAGCACATCTTGGTCAATGGCAATGACTTCATCATTCGTCAGCAAATTTCGGGTGAACGGATCCAAGTGGGTCATTTCGTTGCCCAGCAACAAGGGTGCAGCCAATAACGACCACAAGCTGATGTGGGTGTACTGTTCGTCGGGAGTCACGCGAGTCGGGTGCATCTCGCCGCCCCAACCCACCTCGCCGACGACGAGCATGTCCGGATCATTCCAATGTCCTGGCCTCGCATACGGCGAGGATAGGTATTGTGTATCGATCACTTCGCTCAATGAGCGCCAAGAATCTTCCATATCCCCGGTCGTGCGCCAGAGATTGCCGCCGACCTCAGAACCCCACTTCCAGACCTCTTTGCTGCCGTACTGGCACATACTGAAAATGATGTCGCGCGACTGAGCCTGCAGCGCGTCGTGCATCAGGCGATAGGGCTTCTGATGGTCAGCGACAGTCGGCTCTTTGGGCATAGTGAGTTCATAGGAGCACAGATCGTATTTGAGATAATCGACGCCCCATCCCGCCCACACGTCCGCATCTTGGCGTTCGTGGTCCTTTGATCCGAGGTACTTTCCGCACGTCTCGGGTCCCGGCGACGAGTAAATGCCAAACCGCAATCCTTGAGCGTGCAGGTGATCCGCGGTCGACTTCATGTCGGGGAATTTCGCGTTCGAATGAATGTCACCGTGCTCATCGCGCGAGGCTGACTCCCAGCCGTCGTCAATATTGACGTACGTCCAGCCGTGCGCGGCCAATCCACTCGACACCATGGCATCCGCCACTGCAAGAACCTTCGCCGCGTCGACCGTCAACCCATACGCGTTCCAGCTGTTCCATCCCATCGGCGGGGTCAGCGCGAGTTGGTCGCCCACTTTGACCGTGAGGATGCGCTTCGCAACACCCAAGTCATTGCGAGCCGTCAGATTGATGCGATAGGTGCCCGGGTCATGAATCGCGCCCGAGAGAACGCCTTGCTTTGAATCGAAGGAGAGACCCTTTGGCAGGGCGGAGACCGACAGACGCAGCGGCAATTTTCCCGTCGCAGCGACCCGGTAGTAGAGGGGCGATCCCGGGCGCGCGCCGAGCAGGGTCGAGCCGTTGATCTGTGGCTTCGGCGACTCCGGGGGCGTCAAGAGGTAAGGCACATGATAGGTCTCGCGATGCACGGTGCCCGTCGTGCCCTCGGTAAACTGGAACCGCACTTCGACACCCGGTCGCGCGGGTGCGGATACCGTAAGTTCCGCGGCACCATCCGCCGCCACTGTGAACGGATGGCTACCGTGGGACAGTTCCCGATTCGCGTCCGCATCGTAGACCACGTAATCAAAGCGCCCCACAAGTTCGACGGGAAATTCGTTCACCCAGTGCGTTATGGCGGTCAGCGACCCGGCTCCGTAAGCGACGTAGGTCTTCCCCAGATCTAGCGACAAGCCGTCAACGATTTCGGCAAGACTCAGCGTCGGCATATCACGGTAAAAGCCTCCGCCGCCCGAGCCGTCATAGACGCGAACCGCGATGACGTTGTCTTCATCCCAATGGACGAGTCCGGACGCAATATCGACGTAATACGTACGGATACCGTTCCAACGGGTGCTGTAACCCCGCGGGTCTTCGGGCATCTGGCCCATCGCGCCAATTTTTTCGCCGTTTAGGAACGTTTCATCGACGTCGTCGACGCTGGAGAGATAGACGCGCAGCCGGTGATCCCACCGAACCGTGGTACGAAGACTCGACGGGATTTTCACATGGAAGCGGTACCACGAATAGCCGTCGTAGCCATCGAAGCCTTGCTTCTCATAATTCTTGAGCGTCGACAGCGTGACCCACGAACTGTCATCAAACTCCGGGCGAGCCCGAGCGGGATCGTCGCCGATGGCGAATTTGGCGGTAGGCAGTTCAATCACCGGCGCCACTTGCGCACTGGCGACACTCAGCGAACCGAGCACGGTAACGATCGCGCCCCATATCCATCGGTACATCATTCCCCCCTCTCGTAGCGACCCGGGCACTACGCCCTAACCTGCCGCCTTACAGTGCTTATCGATATAGGCCTGGTGCGTCGGCATCGTCTGCGCGGCACGAGCCATCGCTTGACGCAACTGCTCCAAGTAGGCCGTTCCGTCAAACTGGCGGTACTCCAACATCGGATCCGTGCGTTCGGGCAGGTTAAATTGCCCGACATGCACGGCGAGCCAACTGCTCGGACCGAAAATGTCGAGATCGCTTGGCAATATGCGCCCGTAGCGCCGGAAGTGATCAATTTTCGATTGAAGCGGATCGGGAACAGTCATGTTCGCGCAGTAGCGCCACATTTCACTGTCGTCACGACGCGTCAGGTGATAATGCAGGATGATGAAGTCGCGAATGCGCTCCACCTCAGACACGGCAACGCGGTTGAATTCGCGGATGACGAGCGGATCGAATGACTGATCCGGGAAATACGCCAACAGCTTCGAGATACCGGCCTGAATCAGATGGATCGACGTGGACTCCAAGGGTTCCAGAAAGCCACTCGAAAGGCCGATCGCAATCACGTTCTTATTCCAATGCAGACGTCGACAGCCGGTTTGGAACTGGATGATTCTGGGGTCCGCTAGCGGCTTGCCATCGACGTGCTTCAACAACGTGGCGGCAGCCTCATCGTCTGAAATGAACGAGGAGGCATAAACATGACCGTTTCCCGTGCGGTGTTGCAGTGGAATGCGCCATTGCCAGCCGGCGGAGTGAGCGGTAGACCGCGTGTACGGCGTCAGATCGGTATTGGAGGTCGGCAAGGCAACCGCTCGATCACAGGGTAACCAGTGCGACCAACTCTCGAAGCCGGTCTTTAGCGTCTGCTCGATCAGCAATCCGCGTAAGCCCGAGCAATCGATGAACAACTGTCCCTCGATGACCGCGCCGGTATCAAGGGTCAGACTTTCGATGAATCCGGTTTCGGCATTCTGTGCGACCGATTTAACGGTCGCTTCCACGCGACGAACACCGCGCTGTTCGGCGTACCCGCGCAAGAAACGGGCGTAAAGCCCCGCGTCGAAATGATACGCATAGAGGAACGTGGATAGAACGCTCCGTGGGTCCTGATGGGGGCGTTCGAAACGGCCGAGCTTTGCGGCCGCCCACGCCATGCAGTACTCGTCTAAATCGGCTGCGTTACCCGCATGCTGGGCACGCCGCCAATGATGTTGCATTTGGACCAGATCAAACGGTCGCCCGTAACTTCCGAACGGATGGAAGTAGCGGTGCCCTTGAGCGCCCCAATTGACGAACTGAATGCCGAGTTTGAACGTGCCTTTCGTTTGACGCACAAACTCGTTTTCGTCGATGCCCAACATATCGTTGAACAGACGAATCGGTGGAATAGTCGCCTCACCGACACCCACGGTGCCGATGTCAGCAGATTCAATCAGCGTGATGGAACAATTGCGCTCGATCGAGCGACTCAGTGCAGCCGCGGTCATCCATCCGGCGGTACCGCCACCGAGGATAACGATTCGACTGATTGGTTGGCTTGATTCGACCATAATCGGCCTCCATCGGGGGATGGCCGCAAGCCCGGATTGGAGTGCTGCCGGAGGGGCAGTTTAGCGCGCTGCGGCCGGTAGAGGGCATTCGCCCTCTACCGGCCTTTCGCAGCTTAGAAGCGCAGCGTTACATCAACCAGAACCGTACGACCCGGTTCAGCCGAAGCACCGATCACGCCCGGACCCGTGGTCACCGATCCACCACCGCCCAAGCTGAGGGTGTTGAACAGGTTGTTGGCGTGCACGCCCACCGAAACCATGTCATTGATCTGGTACGACGCGAACAGGTCCACCAAGGTCGTTGCCGGCGAGTAGTACGGCGGG
>Ga0214201_1000155_pt1 | contig 28158 bp, 29 predicted proteins | sample TroBogEpilimnion_32_FD_153039 | JGI IMG/M metagenome (GOLD analysis project Ga0214201, IMG submission 153039) | Freshwater microbial communities from Trout Bog Lake, WI - 29MAY2009 epilimnion | ecosystem: Environmental > Aquatic > Freshwater > Lake > Epilimnion/Euphotic zone | place: Trout Bog...
TCCGTGCGATGGCCACGCGCTGCTTTTCGCCGCCCGACAATTTCAAGCCGCGTTCGCCCACACTCGTCTCATAACCATCCGGCAGGGATTTAATGAAGCGGTCGATTTGGGCAAATTTCGCCGCCTCTTCAATTTCCTCCGGCGAGGCATCCCAGCGGCCATAGCGGATATTGTATAAAATCGTGTCGTTAAACAGCACGGTATCTTGCGGCACCATACCAATCGCGGCCCGCAACGAGACTTGCTTAACATCCGTAATGTTTTGACCGTCGATCAAAATCCGGCCCGATTGCGGTTCATAAAAACGGAACAGCAAGCGCGAGATCGTCGATTTGCCACCCCCCGATGGCCCAACCAGCGCAACCGTTTTTCCGGCTGGAACAGTAAAGCTGATCCCGTCCAAAATCGTGCGTTGCGGGGTATAAGAAAACCGCACATTTTCAAACACGACTTCTCCGTTTGAAATGTGCAAAGGCTTGGCACCCGGCAAATCCGCGATTTCCGGCTCTTGATCGAGCACATCAAACATCTGGTCGATATCGATGATCGCTTGTTTAATTTCGCGATACACCATGCCCATGAAGTTCAAGGGTTGGTAGAGTTGCAGCAACATCGCATTGACAAGCACAAAATCACCTATTGTGTGCCGCCCTTGGCGAATGCCATCAACCACCAACACCATGCAGAGCGTGAGCCCTCCCGTGAAGATAATCGCCTGTCCGGCATTGAGGACCGCCAGCGAAATATAGGCCTTCACGCTCGCCTTCTCGAAACGCTCCATCGCTTTGTCATAACGCGAGGCTTCACGCCCCTCAGAGCCGAAATATTTCACCGTCTCGAAATTCAAAAGACTGTCGACAGCCTTGCCGCTTGCATCCGTGTCGCTCTCGTTCATCGAGCGCCGGATATTGATCCGCCATTCCGTCGCTTTCGTCGTAAAATACATATAGGCAATAATCATCAGCACCGTGATGATCGCGTAGCGCCAATCGAATTCATATAGCAGCACCGCCAAAATCATCACAAATTCGATGATGGTCGGAAACAGCGTCAGCATCGTCATCCGCACAATAGATTCAATGCCCGCCCGCCCGCGCTCCAACACGCGCGTCAAACCGCCCGTCTTGCGCTCCAAATGGAAGCGCAACGACAGACGATGCATATGTTCAAAGGTTTCATTCGCCAAACGGCGCACCGAATGCATAGCGACGGCGGCAAACAGCGCATCGCGGACTTGCGTCAACAGCGCCATCAGCGCGCGCGTGAAGCCGTAGACAATCGTCAAAGCCACAGGAATGCTGATCAACCACCAATCTGAAGCGCCAGAGATCAAGGATGGCGCCAATGCGTCCGTCGCCCATTTAAACGTATAGGGAACCGCAATCGTCACCAGCTTGGCAAGAACCAGCAGCAAGGTTGCCCAGATGATGCGCATCCGCAAATCGGCACGGTCTTCCGGCCACAGATAAGGCCAAAAGCCCCGCACGGTTCGCCACATAGAAGCGTCAGATCGCGAAGAATTAGCAGGTGGGGTCGAACGACCCCGAGACATGGAACGAGCCATTAAAGATCCTAATCACGCGGAAAACACACTTTGCCGGACGAGATCACCCAATGATCCGCCGATCCTATGGGAGAGATGCGTCAATCGGACGAAAGGTTCAACCCGCGAGAGACAATTTTTGCCTGCGTGCGTGCAAATTCACTGATTTAATTTTGGAAGCACGAAGATTTGCCCCGGATAAATCAAGTCAGGGTCCCGAATCTGCTCCTGATTGGCCTGATGGATCACGGTATAGCGATAGCCGGAGCCATAGGTCTTACGGCTGATCCGCCACAGGCTATCGCCTCGGGACACGGTCGCCGTCTCAATCGAATCAACCACCACAGCGGCGGACGCCTTGGGTGCCGTATCCGCAACCGTCGCAGCAGCCTGAGGCTCGGCGGCCTGGGCAACAGGAGCCTCGGCAAGCTTGGCCGCAAAATCGAAATTCACTTCCGCACGCGACAAAACTTTACCGGTTGCCGCATCCACATCATCAACCCGTACTTTATATTGCCCCGGCACAACACCCTTCGCAATTTTAAGCGACCAAGCGGCATCAGCGCCGACATCGGCGGTCGCGAGGTAGGTATCGTTGAGATAGAGACGAACGGTCGCACCCGCTGCGGCCTTTCCTGCCGCATAGAGCGTTCCCGTATCCTCTACCTCCACAACCGTAATGGCCACGATGGCGCGGCCCGCCATAGCGTCAGGCGTTTTGGTTGACGCATCAGACGAGCTCGCACCGACCGCTTTATTGGTCGTTCCCTGTGCCGATGCTTCAGGCGTGTTTTGCGTTAAAATTTGCGTCGGTTTTCCAGCCTCTGTTTTGGCAACCAGCAACGGGGCCTTTTTCGTCTCGGGAACATCAACGGCTACATTTTGGGTTGAGGGCACCGTCTGACCATCGCTCGTTTTCATCGAAAGCGTTAGAGTGTGGGGACCAGGTGCAAGCGGCTTCGGCACCATCGCAAACTGGCCGTTTGAGCCTACTTTTGCCGTATCAAATGGTTTGCCATCGGTGAGCAAGGTCATGTCAGCGCCGGGCTCTCCCCTGCCGCCGATCACCATCTCACCGGTTGGCTCCACACGCACAATGTCAAAGCTTGGCGGCGTTAAAGCAGGTGCTTTCACCGCGGGTTGCTCAGGCGCGGGTGGCGGCGCGGGCGTTGGAGCTGCAGCCTCAACCACAGGCTTTTGAGCATTCGAATTCACGTTCGCGGGAACATTTAAATAGGCGGCAATTCCAATCAGCAATACGGCTGCGATACCAAGCAAGAGCCATTTTCTCATGAAATCTGTCCCTACCCCAAGTGCCTATTTCTGACACTCAACCACGAATCGGCGGAATTCGCTACATCCCTCAGCCGAACACCCTTGACGCTATCTCTATTGCAGTGCGAAAAAACTTTTATGAAGATCATTAAATCCCTCTGCGTCTATTGCGGCTCCGGCAACGGATCCAATCCCGCCTTTGAACAGTCAGCCTTTATTCTGGGCAAAACGATGGCAAAGGAAGGTATTCGCCTCGTTTATGGCGGTGGCAATACCGGCTTGATGGGAACAGTCGCCCGCTCCGTTATCGATCATGGCGGCTTGGTCACCGGCATCATCCCGGATTTTCTCAAAGACCGTGAAGTAATGTTGAAGGACGCCGACGAAATGATCGTCGTCCCCGACATGCACACCCGCAAGCAATTAATGTTTGAAAAGGCCGATGCCTTCGTAGCCCTGCCCGGTGGCGTCGGCACGCTTGAAGAATTGGTTGAGCAATTGACATGGGCGCAGCTTGGCCGTCACACAAAGCCAATATTGATCGCCGACATTAACGGCTTCTGGAAGCCGCTTTTGTCCCTGTTCGATCATATGCGGGAAACGCGTTTTATTCGCGACGGGTTTCACGTCAATTATCTGGTAGCCGAACAGGTCGACGATATTGTGCCGATGCTCACTGCCGCAGCCCGCCAAGCCAAGCCTGTTGCCGAAAGCATTAAGGTCGTTGAAAAATTATAGTCCCGAAGGCTCCGAGATCGCAGACCCCTTCGCGCTGCAAGCTGTCCTTTGCACAAATGGGCCTTTAAGCGCGGCGCATTCCATCCTATTTCATGTCCATCATACTTCCACGCTTCGATAGGATCCGCCATGTCCATCCGTCCCGTTCGTCACATCTCCGGTACAACGCCCCATATGGAGGGCGCTGGCGTCAGCCTGCAGCGCGTGTTCGGTTTCGGCGATCCGAGCCTCACCGACCCCTTCCTGATGATGGATGATTTCCGCAATGACCGGCCTGAAAACTATCTCAAAGGTTTTCCTTGGCATCCGCATCGCGGCATTGAGACGATCACCTATGTGCTTGCAGGCTCCGTTGAGCATGGCGACAGCCTTGGCAATCACGGCACCTTAGGCGCAGGCGATGTGCAATGGATGACGGCAGGCTCCGGCATCATGCATCAGGAAATGCCCAAAGGCGACGCGAAGGGCCGCATGCACGGCTTCCAACTCTGGGCCAACCTGCCCTCAAACCTCAAAATGACGACGCCGCGCTATCAAGATGTCGGCTCGAAAGACATTCCAGAAATTTTCGAAGATGACGGCACCCGCGTGCGCGTTGTCGTGGGTTCCTTCTGGGGCAAAACAGGCCCGGTTGATGGCATCGCGGCTGATCCGCAATATCTCGATATTTATGTGCCGCCGGGCAAACGCAAAGTGTTTCCAGTGGATACGTACCGCTCCGCGTTCGCCTATATTTTTGAAGGCTCGGCCAGTTTCCGCGATGCATCAAAGCCTTTCGGCGTATTGGTTGAAAAAGAGATCGACGGCGAAGAAATCCATGTCCGCGATATGAGCGGCAACCGCACCCTTGTCGTGTTCGACAAAGGCGACGAAGTAGTGGTGCAGGCAGGCGAACACGGCGTACGCTTTTTGCTGATTTCCGGCGCACCCATCCGAGAACCCGTCGCATGGCACGGCCCGATTGTGATGAACACACGCGAAGAACTCATCACTGCGGTAAATGAATTGCGCTCCGGCACCTTCATTAAAGAAGGCGTTCGGAAGAGCTGATATCACACGAAAACGAAGGAACCGAACGGGCGCAGCTTAATCCGGTTCCTTCAACAGCCGAGAAGCGGCAGCGTCGAGAATTTCGGCACCCCATTCATTCATGCTTTGCCCGGAGAGCTTGGCCGCAAGCGCCGCGCGGGCGTGAATGGCGGGCGAAACGCGCAACATTAAATTGCCCGAATAAGGCTTATCCGGTGCCTTTCCCGCCTTGGCACAGGTGGCGAGATAATCATCGACCGACTCATGAAACGCCTTTTTAAGCCCCTTCACACTATCGGCATGGAAGCCAACGACGTCATCAATATTGGCGATATGGCCAACAAAAACCTCATCATCCGCATCAAATTCAACGCGGGCCATATAGGATTTATAACTCAAGATACTCATGGCTTTACTCCTAACCGCGCCAGATAATCTCGCGCGTCACGGACCTGATAACGCTTGGCCTCTTTCGCCGGATGTGGCCGATGAAACATCGCGATGAAGCCGTTCTTCTCAAAACGAACCCGCGAGCCTGACCCCTCAATCACCTGACATCCCGCGGCAATCAACAGTGCCTCGATATCGCTCCATTCAAGCGACGCTGGCGTAGGCGACATAAACAGGGCAGCAAGCGTCTTGCGATGGCGCGCGTTCATGGCCAATATTCACCACAAAACACCGAGAAGTGCAATCAAAAAATGATTGCAATAACGATCAAACCACCGCGCCGGCCCGCACGAGCTTATAGGTGATCGAGTCGATCAGGGCTTGGAAGGAGGCGTCGATAATATTGCTGCTGACGCCTACGGTCGTCCAGCGCTCGCCTGTCTGGTCGCCCGTTTCCACCAAAACGCGCGTCACAGCGTCCGATCCGCCTTGGAAAATGCGGACCTTATAATCCACCAATTCAAGACCCTTGATATGGGTTTGATATTTGCCAAGGTCCTTGCGTAAAGCGAGATCCAACGCGTTGACGGGGCCATTGCCCTCAGCCGCTGAAATTAGCGTTTCGCCGTCCACATCCAGCTTTACAAAGGCTTCGGCAATCGTCTCAGCGAGACCATCATCGGAGAAGCGGCGCTCAACATTCACGCTGAAGCGTTGCACGCGGAAAAATTCCGGCACTTCGCCCAAGATCCGTTGCGCCAATAAAAAGAAACTCGCATCGGCGCCTTCATAGGAATAGCCGAGCCCTTCGCGCTCCTTCACTTCTTCGAGCAAGCGGGAGATGCGGTGATCGTCTTTTTTAACCTCGATGCCGAGGCGTTCGAGTTCGGCCAAAATATTCGAGCGTCCTGCTTGATCGGACACCAAAACCTTGCGCCGATTGCCCACGCTTTCTGGCTCCACATGCTCATAGGTGTGCGGGTCTTTCATCACCGCTGAAGCATGGATGCCCGCCTTTGTAGCAAAGGCCGAAGCCCCCACATAAGGCGCGTGGCGATTGGGCGAACGGTTCAAAATTTCATCCAGCGCGCGGGAGACTTGCGTCAAACTTTTCAGCGCCTCATCGCTGACGCCGATGGAAAGGCTCTTTGAAAATTCCTGCTTTAATTTCAGCGTCGGAATGATGGTCGCGAGATTGGCATTGCCGCACCGTTCACCCAAACCATTCAACGTGCCTTGGATTTGTCTTGCCCCTGCTCGGACAGCCGCAAACGAATTGGCAACCGCCTGCCCCGTATCATCATGCGCATGAATACCCAGATGCGAGCCAGGAATATGGTTTGCGACTTCACCTACAATGCGTTCCACTTCATGCGGCAAGGTTCCGCCATTGGTGTCACACAACACAACCCAACGCGCTCCGGCTTCATAGGCCGCTTTGGCTACCTGCAACGCATAATCGGGATTGGCCTTATAGCCATCAAAAAAATGCTCGCAATCGAGCATCGTCTCGCGCCCGGCGGCTACCACCGCAGCAATGCTTTCGCGCACCGAGTCGAGATTATCGTCAAGCGAGGCCTCAAGCGCCACCCGCACTTGATAATCCCACGCTTTACCAACGAAACAAATCGCATCGCTCTGAGACGCCAATAGCCCGGCAATCCCAGGATCATTCGAGATCGAACGACCGATTTTCTTCGTCATACCAAACGCCGTGAAACGTGCTTTCTTGGTGCGCTTTTTTGAGAAGAAATCCGTATCCATCGGATTGGCCCCGGGATAGCCGCCTTCGACATAATCAATGCCCAACGCATCGAGCATAGTCGCAATCTGGATTTTATCCTCCAGCGAAAAATCAACGCCCGTCGTCTGCGCGCCGTCGCGCAAGGTTGTGTCGAATAGATAAAGGCGATCCATCATGGTCAAGGCCTATCAGTGAAGGGGCGCGGGAGACGCGCCAAGGGTTTTTGTCATGGAAGTATTGGCAAGCCATTCATCGCCCAACGACACGCTGCTGCGCCGTTGCGGCTCATAGCCAACACGCGAAAACAACGGCACCGCGCAATCGCTCGCCTCAACATGAAGCGCGGGCACGCCACGCGCTTGCGCGAGTTTTTCAACCGCATCCACCAAAGTTGTCGCCACGCCACGACGCGCAACGCCGGGGGCTACATAGAGTAGATCAATCTGGTCTTTGCCCTTCAACGCAATAAAGCCTGCGGGCAAGCCCTCAAGCGTGGCAACCAGCGTTAACCCGCTCTCAAGCCGTTTGGCAAAAGCAGGCTCATCGTCAAACGCTTCAATCCATGCTTTGACTTGGCTCTCCGAGTAATCTTCAATGCCCAATTGCTCAATGCTCGCCCGCACAATGCGAAGCAAAATCGCAAGGTCTTTTGGAAGATAAGGACGAAGCGCAGGCGCGGACCATTTGGGGGTTGCGGAGAGGATCATAGGAAACCCCGCATATTAAATCCGTCATTGCGAACGAACGTGAAGCAACCCAGTTGATGGTGCAAAAAAGATCTGGATTGCTTCGTCGCTACGCTCCTCGCAAGGACGGGGAAAGAGTAAGAGTTCATCGCTTCACCTCCCACGTGGTTGTCGGGTCACCGGTGACAGGATCTTTGCCGTCCTTCAATTGAATACCCATCGCGACCAACTCATCGCGAATGCGATCCGATTCAGCGAAGTTTTTGGTGCGACGCGCTTCGATACGCGCGTCGATTAAAATTTGAATATCTAAAACAGATGGAACTTCGCTTATTTCATAGCCATATCCTAAAATATCAACGGAAGGCTCATCGTCCCATAGCCCCAAAAAGCGAAGAGCAGAGCCAAGTTGTTCAGAAGCTTCTTTATCTAATCGGCCTTTTGCACGATTATATAATTCACTCAGTATAGCGAAGACTTCCGATAAATTTAGATCATCCGATAACGCGGCTACAATATCAGAATTAACAGAATTTTTCGTATCGAAACCTTCAACTGCATCAATCCATTTTTTTAATGTTGTGCGAGCTTCAACGAGCCTGTCCACCGTAAAATCAATCGGCTGTCTATAATGCGTTTTCAGCATCGCAAAGCGTAATACGCGACCGTGCCACATATTGCTACCGAACTTCTTAGTCGCCAACAACTCATTGATTGTCACAAAATTCCCCAAGCTCTTGGACATTTTCTGTCCTTCAACCTGCAAGAACCCGTTATGCATCCAAACCTTGGCCATCACGTCATGGCCGAAGGCGCAGCAGCTTTGCGCGATCTCGTTTTCATGATGCGGGAACACCAAATCAATTCCGCCACCATGGATATCAAACATCTCGCCCAAATAACGATGGCTCATTGCCGAGCATTCAATATGCCAGCCGGGGCGGCCATAAATCGAAACCTCGGTGCCATTTTCCACAAACGCGCCGTTCCAACCGGGCTCCGAGGGCGAAGATTCTTTCCACAATACGAAATCGGCCGCATGGCGCTTATGCGCTTCCACGGCCACGCGCGCGCCCTCGATCTGCTCGTCGAGCTTGCGGTTGGATAGTGCGCCATAGGCCGGCATAGAGCCAACTTCAAACAGCACCTCGCGCCCCTGCTCGCCTTTCGCGATATAGGCATGGCCGTTACCGATCAGCCGATTGATGATGCCCACCATCTCTTGGATATTATCGGTCGCCCGCGGCTCCACTGTCGGTGGCAGGCAGCCCAAAGCTGCAACATCCGCATGAAACTGCGCGGCGGTGCTCTCCGTGACCTTCCGGATAGCCTCGTTCAGCGGCAGGTCAGGATAATCCCGCGCCGCGCGATCATTGATCTTGTCATCCACATCCGTGATGTTGCGGACATAGGTGACATGGCCCTCGCCATAAACGTGCTTCAACAGCCGATACAGCACATCAAACACAATCACCGGCCGCGCATTGCCGATATGGGCGAAGTCATACACCGTCGGGCCGCAGACATACATCCGCACGCTCGCCGGATCGATCGGCGTAAACGGCTCTTTCTTGCGGGTCAGTGTATTGTAAAGCGTGAGTGCCATGGGGTTTCCTGCCTTAGCTGGCTATCGGAAACCTTCGCTCTGTCATCAAGAGAAAAACGGCCCCGGCCAGCAAAGATGCTAGCTAATAATCTCGCAAATAATGAGCGTGAAGGGACAATTCATAGATTGATCATGCCGATCAGCGGGCCTCCCGTCAAGCGCGACGGGTTATTTGAGCGCCCCGTATTAACCTTATCGGATAAATTTTAGGTTCAGCGTTCAAATTTTAACCAAATTGCAATGCTTCGGATGGATTTTCGCGCAATTGTCAGTCTTCCGGAATGTTTTCATGCGTGGTTTTAAGATTTTGTCGGCGTTTGCGATTGCTTTGGCGCTTTCCTCCAGCGTTTCGTTCTCGGCCAATACCGCGCTGCGCGATTTTGTTGTTCCGGCCGATGATGGCTATGGCATGGATGATTGTCTGGCCGAAGGTGGCCCCTGCGCCAAGCTGATCGCCGATTCGTGGTGCCAAGTGAATGGTATGAGGGCATCTGTCAGCTATATCGCCGCCGATATGACGGATATCACGGCCTCTTTATCCAAAAAGGCCGCAAACAAAGCCCCCGTCCCGTCCTATATCGTTACCTGCGCCGAGTAATCCGGCCTCCCCACGCCCCTTAAGATCGATCGCCGCTTGACGCCTGCAGCGGGGAATGGAAAGACGCGTAGCGGATCGGTCATCTTTTTGACGCGATCATAAGGCCCATACGTCTTCTTCTCTGGTGCGAAAATTTGATGCTTAACCGTCAAGCCCCCGTTTTTTTGTCGCTATTGGCGCTCTGGTCGCTAAGCCTTGGGATCGCACAGGCCCAAGGCGTGGGCTATTGCGACCGTCTACGGGCGGAATTGGCCGCCGTCGAAAACTCGCTTTCATCCAATGTGAACATTGATTTGTCGGCCACGCTCAAAAAGACCCAGCGCGAGCTTGACCGCACCTCGGCCTACGCCAAGTCGATTGGCTGCAACGATATGCGCATCCCGCTCTTGTCGGGACCCGCGCCGGCCAAATGTCCGTCGCTTGAAGCGCAAATCGGCCAATTGGAACAGGATGTCGAGTCGCTAAAACAAGAAGCCGCCCGCGACACGACGGGTGATTTAGAAGTGCGTCGAGACACGCTCAAAGCAACGCTTGATGGCAATTGCACCGAAGGTGCAGCCACAGGCAATAGCCAAGCTAAGGGCGGCGCCAATACGCCCTTCGGCGGCGCAACCGATGGCCTGCAAGCCTCCGAAATGCCGGACGATCCGATGGCGCGTTTGGGCTCCTCGGTTGCGAATGGTTTCCGCACGATTTGCGTGAGAAAATGCGATGGTTTTTTCTTCCCCATCAGCCAATTCGGTTCGAATGGCCGCCTCTCAACCGATGCCGATCTTTGCCACGCCTCCTGCCCCGGTGCAGAGGTGAGCCTTTACGTTCAACCCAATGATAAGGAAGTCGATGGCGCGGTCTCGGCGGAAAATGGGCAACTTTACACGGCCCTTCCAACCGCCTTCCATCACCGCAACGCGGTTGATCCGACCTGCTCCTGCCGCGTGCCTGGAAAGAGCTGGGCGGATACGCTGGCCGATGCCGAGCGCATTCTTGGCGTAACGGGCCAATCAGACGCGCTCGTTACCGAATTGAAGGCGCAGGAACTCTCTCGCCCACGCGATATGAAAGCCCCGGTCAAAGGCAAGAAAGGTGATCCTGCGCCCGCACTATCGCCAGCGGCCGATTTAATCGTTCTTCAAAACGCCATTCCTGCCGGCACGGATATCGTGCCCGTGGGTCAAGGCGATGTGCAAGAAATTACGGCACCCGATGGCACGAAACGCAAGATCCGCATCTTGCGCGCACCGGGCGCTGCAGCGGTTACCGCCGTTCAATAAAAGACTCGGTTTAAGCGAGCCTTGATCGCGCTTTTTCCTCGCCGATCAACGGCAGAAGAAGCTTCAATTCCGGCCCATGCTCAAGCCCCGTTAAAGCCAGACGCAGCGGCATAAAAAGCTCTTTGCCTTTTCGCCCCGTGGCCTCTTTCACTTTATTCGTCCAAGCGCCCCATGTTTCATGGTCCCATGGCTCAGATGGCAGGAAGGATAAGGCCGTAGCCAAAAACTCGGCATCCAACCCATCAGGCTTGGCAATTGGCCCCGCCACAATATCAGCCCATTGCGCGGCATCGGCCAAGCGCGCGAGATTACCCCGCACCGCGAGCCAAAATGCCTCATTGGCTGCAATACCAAGATGCGCCAAGCGTGCAGCAACAGCCTCAAACGGCAATTGATGCAACAGCTTTGCATTCAAGCCATCAAGCTCATGCTCATCAAATTTGGCCGGCGCGCGGGAGAGGCGGGAAAGATCAACCAACCCACCAAGCTCATCCATTGAAGGCACCGCACGCACGGCTTCCGATGAGCCAACGAGCACCGCTAAAGAAGCAACCGCCATCGGCTCCATATCGGCTTCCCGCAAGGACGCAATCGAGAAATGGCCCAGACGTTTTGAAAGCCCCTCACCGCTCGCATTGGTCAGCAAATTATGATGCCCGAATTGAGGCGATTTGCCTGAGAGCGTTTCAAAAATCTGAATCTGCACGCCCGTATTTGTAACATGGTCCTCACCACGGATCACATGCGTAACACCCATCGCGATATCATCAACAACGGAGGGCAGCGTGTAGAGATAAGAGCCATCGGCACGGATCAACACCGGATCGGATAGTGATGCGCTTTCGACATGCGATGGTCCACGCACCAAATCGGTCCAGGCAACGCTGCGATCTTCCAACAAATAGCGCCAATGCGGCTTGCGGCCTTCTGCTTCAAGCGCTGCCTTTTCTTCCTCGGTGAGTTTTAAAGCCGCGCGATCATAAACGGGCGGCAAGTGGCGCGCCGCCTGGCGCTTGCGTTTGCGCTCTAACTCATCTTCCGTTTCATAACAAGCATACAGCCTGCCCATCGCGCGCAAGCGGTTAGCGGCTTCATCATAGAGAGCAAACCGCTCGGATTGGCGGATTACATGATCAGGCTTAATGCCAAGCCAGTTAATATCGGTTGCAATGCCATCGGCAAATTCGCGCGTTGAGCGTTCGAGATCGGTATCATCATAACGCAAAATAAATTGCCCGCCTGCCCGCTTGGCAAACAGATAATTCAACAAAGCCGTGCGGGCATTGCCGATATGAATCCGGCCCGTAGGCGATGGTGCAAAACGTACGATAGGAGCGGTCATGATATCCTTAAACCAAACTAAGCCGATGGCTTATTGCAAATCTTACGTCTGCATATGCCCATTAAAATGCAACCAACTCTTTAACGATCCAGATTCCAAGGGTTTAATAGTTTTACACCGGTATTGGTGAAATCTTTTTCATTGCGGCTGACCAAAATCAACGAGTTTCGGAGCGCGGTAGCCGCAAGAAATCCATCCATCGGCGAAAGCACCCTTCCTGTGTTACGCGCTTTCGCCATAACCTCGCCCCAAATCGCCGCCGTCTCCCGATCAATATCGATAATCCGCTCGGCAAACCTGTCCCTTAAGTCTTGATTGAGCCAATCTTCCAAGCGCTGACGCTTTCGGCCCGAGGGTAGCAAAGAAATACCATGGCTCAATTCGGCAATCAGAATGACACTGATAAACAGCCTGTCCTCATCCATGGCATCCAGCCAACCTATTACGCCCGGGTCAGGCTCGGGCCTCAGAGGTTCGGATAACACATTGGTATCGAGTAGAAATTTCACAATTCAAGGTCGCGGACGGGTGTGGTGTTCCGCTCAAGATCAAGCGCTTCCCCTTTCAGCGGCGACGCCTTCAAAAAATCAACCAGCGAGCCTTGCCGCCGCGATTTACGGTCCCATTCATCGACCGAGACAATCACGACGCTTCTTTTGCCGTTTTTGCTGACCGTTTGGGGGCCTTCCGAATGCGCGCGAGCCATTACCTCGCTCAGTTGCGCTTTGGCTTCAGCAACCGTCCATTCCGCCGAATGTTCCATTCCATCCGCTCCAAATGACCATAATGACCATCTTGACTATAATCATTGGGGCGTTTGAAAACAAGACCGGAGGCTTCAAAAATCGACCACATCCGTCCCGGTCGACGCCCTTTTCGGCGTAAGCGACGGGTCTGGCGTAAAGCTCGCCCTTCCCTGATCGCGGAAACGGTTGACGATCGGATAGCGCCGATCGCGGCCAAAATTCTTAAGCGTCACTTTCACGCCGGGCGCGGATTGCCGTCTTTTATATTCGGCCGAATAAAGCAAACGCTCGATCCGTTTTACCGTCTCAAGGTCAAAGCCCTTCGCCACCAAATCGGAAACACGCATCTCGTTTTCCACCAAGCCTTCAAGGATCGCATCGAGCACATCATAAGGCGGCAAGGAATCCTGATCCGTCTGGTTTTCGCGTAATTCAGCCGAAGGCGCTTTGGTAATAATCCGCTCGGGGATTACGCCACCCGATGGCCCTTTGGCACCTTCCGGCTTCCAATGGTTACGCAAGGCCGAGAGGCGATAGACTTCCATTTTGTAGAGATCCTTGATCGGGTTAAACCCGCCATTCATATCGCCATAGATCGTCGCATACCCAACCGACATTTCGGATTTATTGCCTGTCGTTACCACCATCGAACCGAATTTGTTCGAGATCGCCATCAACACCGTACCGCGCGCGCGGCTTTGTAAATTCTCTTCCGTGATATCGGCGGGCTTACCTGCAAAAACGGGCTTTAAAATCTGCTCGAAACCATCCACCGCTGGTGCAATGGGCAACACATCATAGCGAATGCTCAAAGCCTTGGCGCAAGCTTCCGCATCTTCAAGACTGTCCGACGAGGTGTACCGGAAAGGCAGCATCACGGCATGCACGCGATCCGCCCCCAAAGCATCCACCGCCATGGCGGCGCAAATCGCGGAATCGATGCCACCCGAAAGTCCAAGCACCACGCCGGGGAAGCGGTTTTTATCGACGTAATCTCGAAGCCCCAATACGCAAGCCGCGTAATCGGCCTCGTCATCGGCACCCGTCAAAGCCTTCGCGCCCTCCGCGCAGCGCCAACCCTCCGGCCCGCGCGTCCATTCGGTCAGCACGAGATCAGACCGGAACGAGGGCATCTGGCAGGCGAGCGAGCAATCGGCATTCAGCACAAAAGACGCGCCGTCAAACACGAGGTCATCCTGCCCGCCGATCTGGTTGAGATAGACAATTGGCAAACGGCTCTCAGTAACGCGCGAAACCGCAATATTAAGCCGAATATCCGCTTTGGCGCGGAAATAGGGCGAACCGTTCGGCACCAGCAAAAGCTCGGCACCCGTCTCGGCGAGGCATTCGACGACATCCTCGCCCCAGATATCCTCGCAGATGGGTAGGCCCACCCGAACACCGCGCAGCATCACCGGACCGGGCATCGGGCCGGACACAAACACGCGCTTTTCGTCAAACACGCCGTAATTCGGCAAATCGACCTTGAACCGGATGGCATCGATCCGCCCGCCATCGAGCACCGCATAGGCGTTATAAAGCTTACCACTTTCCGCCCATGGCAGGCCGATCAGCACCGCAGGCCCGCCATCGGAAGTTTCCCGCGCCAAAGCCTCACACGCTGCACGGCACGCGTCTTGAAACGCGGGTTTGAGCACCAAATCCTCCGGCGGATAGCCTGCGAGGAAGAGTTCGGGAAACATCACCGCATCCGCGCCAAGCTTTTGAGCATCAGCGCGCGCTGTCCGCGCCAAAGCAAGATTGCCCTCCACGTCCCCAAGGGTCGGATTGAGTTGGGCAAGGGCTAAGCGGAGGGTATTGGGTGCGGTGGTCATACTACCCGTTTAACGTCCCAAAGCCCGTTGGGCAATCACCCTGCCGTCATTGCGGATGACTGGCGCAATGACGCATCCCCCAACCGTCATTGCGAACGAACGTGAAGCAACCCAGTTGATGGTGCCAGATAAATGGCAGCGGCCCCATCGCATTTTCTTGAAACACACTAGCTGGGTTGCTTCGCGTTCGCTCGCAATGACGATACTTTTTGCGCTTCAACCATCCGCCTTACGAAAACCGATAACAATCCATCATCAGCACGCCATATTCTTGGCTTGTGTGGATACGCTTGCCATGCGGGTGCTCGCCTGCTGCCCCCATCGCCACGAAAAGCGGCAGGAGATGCTCTTCCGAAGGGTGGTTTTTCACCGCATTTGGCGCCACCTTCCGATAATCCTTCAACGCTTCCGTATCGCCCGCCTCAATCGCCTGATCGAGCCAATCGCCGAAGCTTTTCACCCACTCAGGCGCGGGTGAATCGGGGCGATAATTGCCTTTAAAAAACTCATGCAGATTATGCGTCGCCGCCCCCGAGCCGATGATCAACACCCCGGAATCGGCCAAGGGCTTCAAAGCCTGCCCGAGTTTGAAATGATACTCAGCCCCCTTATTGGGCTCAACCGATAGCTGCACCACAGGGATATCGGCTTCTGGCCGTAACAGTACCAAGGGCACCCACGTGCCATGGTCATAGCCGCGATCGGCAAAGGCAGGCTGCAATCCGGCTTGATCGAGCAGGTCAAAAGCCTCTTGCGCCACTTCCGGCGAGCCGGGGGCGCGGTATTTCACTTGGCGGAGTTCCGGTTCAAACCCGCCGAAATCATAAATCATCGGTGGATGCGCGCCATTGGTCAGCGTCGGGCGGCTCGTCTCGAAATGCGCGGTCACCATCAAAATAGCGCGCGGCGTACCAATTTCCTTGCCGAGGCTTTCGAGAAAGACCTTCGCTTCACTGTTGTGCAAAATTAGGTTCGGTGCACCATGCGAGACAAAAAGCGTGGACATGATCAAGGTTCCATCGTGGATGACATTGCATCATAGATGGCCCATGGCCCGTCATTTACAAAGTGCAAAGGCGCAAGCCCGTTTTTGCGAGCCCGCGCCTTCAAACGCCCTTAGACCTTCGTCGGAAAGCCTTACTCCGCCGCCTCAACCAAGGGGCGGCCCTTAGCCAGACGCTCTTTCTTCAAAAGCTCGGCCACCAAAAACGCCATTTCCAAAGCCTGTTCGGCGTTCAAACGCGGGTCGCAATGCGTGTGGTAGCGGTCGTGCAAATCCATGTCCGAAATAGCGCGCGCACCGCCCGTGCATTCCGTCACATTCTTGCCCGTCATTTCCAGATGAATACCACCCGCATAGGTGCCTTCCGCCTGATGGACATTGAAGAAGGTTTTCACTTCCGACAAGATCATATCGAAAGGCCGCGTCTTATAGCCCGAGCCCGCCTTAACCGTGTTGCCATGCATCGGATCACACGACCACACCACCGAGCGGCCTTCGCGCTTCACCGCCCGCACGAGCGCCGGAAGATGCGCTTCGGCCTTATCCGCACCAAAGCGCGCGATCAGCGTCAAGCGGCCCGCTTCATTGGTTGGGTTCAACACATCGATCAACCGGATCAATTCTTCCGGATCAAGCGACGGGCCACATTTCAGACCAATCGGGTTCTTGATGCCGCGGAAATATTCGACATGCGCATGGTCTGGCTGGCGGGTACGGTCGCCAATCCAGATCATGTGGCCGGAGGTGGCGTAATAATCCCCCGTGGTCGAATCAACCCGCGTCATCGCCTGCTCATAGCCGAGCAACAATGCCTCATGCGAGGTGTAGAAATCCGTCGTGCGCATTTCTGGATGCGCCTCGGGATCAATGCCGATGGCGCGCATAAAATCGAGCGCTTCGGTGATGCGGTCCGAGATTTCCTGATACTGGCCCGATTGCGGGCTGTCTTTCACAAAACCTAACATCCAGCGATGCGCGTTTTCCAAATTGGCATAACCGCCATTGGCGAAAGCGCGGATCAGGTTCAGCGTCGCGGCCGATTGGCGATAGGCCATCAATTGCCGCTCAGGATCCGGAATACGCGCTTCCGGCGTAAACTCGATGCCATTGACCACGTCCCCGCGATAGGATGGCAATTCGACATCGCCGATCTTCTCATTCGGCGCCGAGCGAGGCTTGGCGAACTGGCCAGCGACGCGGCCAATCTTCACCACCGGCGAAGAACCGGCAAAGGTCAGCACAACGGCCATCTGCAAGAAGAGGCGGAAGAAATCGCGGATATTGTCGGCCGAATGCTCGGCAAAGCTCTCAGCGCAATCACCACCCTGCAGCAAAAAAGCCTCGCCATTGGCCACTTTGCCCAAAGCGCGCTTCAATTTACGGGCTTCACCTGCAAAAACGAGCGGAGGAAAACCGGCCAATTGCGCCTCAACCGCCTGCAACGCCGCAGGATCAGGATAGGCTGGCACCTGCTGTACAGGTTTTGATCTCCAGCTCGAAGGGCTCCAACGCTCGGTCATCATCTCGCTCCATACCGCGCCGCGCCCCCTTAAATTGAGGGCTTCTCAGGCGAAAGCGGTTCTATAGCGGAGGAGATTGGGTATGGCTAGGGAAGATTCAAACACGAACATCTGCCCGCAGGATTGGAAAAACTTTCTTGACATTTATAGGACTATAATCTCATCTAGGTAAATTATCAAATATTCGGACAATTCGATGTCGAACCTTGCCCACGACTTCAAGAATTTTGCACGCTATTTCCCGTCGATGCCAATCCATTGGACTGCCCTTCACTACGCAAAGCGGCATTTAAGATCGCATCGACGCATCGCACCCGACATGGCGTTTATGCTCGCTTATGTGATGTGGGCGGATAAGAAATATTCCGACAGCCAACCCCGTATACCTGCTGGGTCCCCCGGTGGCGGGCAATGGACGAATGGGAATGGTGGAGGTTCAACGATCGCAGACTCTCTCAATGGTCAAAGTCCATTTTCCATGGCTGACGTTGCGTATATTTGTACACTTTCTGGAAAAAGTGTTTTTACGGATAAATACAGCAATTTTTCGTGGACGGCGACGTATGACTGCTTTGGTGGTCAAGAAATACGCATCGGAGGAATTGGTGCAGAAGTTCCAGGGTTTCTTCCCGACCCGTATTTTGAAGTGCCCGTCGAATAACAGAAAATCTGGAGCAAGAAATGCCAAACGACACCTACTTTTTACCACGATCAAAAGGACAAATCTCCGATTTGGCTTTTAGCGCATTAAACTCCTTCGCACGCTCAATTGGTCCTCAATGGATTGCCGGGTTTTATTATTTCACGATGATGCAAGTCCGCCCGACGAAAGAGTCTGAATGGATTGATCAAGGCGCAGGCATAGGCTTGGGAAGCTATAAACGGGCTAACATTCCAGAAGGATATATACATCAGCACGATGGTATCGATTACATTCTACAAATACCTCCGCAGATTTGGGAACAAGGAAAATTAGGCATTATTGATGTTGATCCTACTGTCGGTGGAAAATTTATCATTCTCTGAGGCAAAAATCATGAACCCAATTCCCGAACCTCAGTTCAATTTTTCCACAAAAGCAATTCGCGCCATCGAAAACCTGCGGCCACAATTCGAAGCCGTGTCACAAGAGAAATCAGGTGCGGTGGTCGTAGCCTGGGGGACATCTATTCCCAATGATGGCTCGCCGGGAAGAAGTGCGATTGTCGTTAGCTTTTACACGGAACGTCAGATGATCGACATGGCACAACATGCGCGTCTAATTGATGGACTTGAAGTCATTCTTTTTACGCTTCCTAATAACTATCCAAAATTTGACGGAAAAACCATCGGCTACGAAAAGACTAAAGGTTTTTTCTTCGTCTAGATTTAACGCGTAAATGCCGAATTACCCCGCCAACAATACCTCCAAAAACGCCTCGCCATAGCGTTCCAACTTCGCCGTTCCAACCCCATAAATTCCCGCCATCTCGCGCAACGACAGCGGCCTTAGACGCGCTAGCTCAATCAAGGTGCGATCGGCAAACACCACATAGGCAGCCACGCCCTCTTCGCGCGCCAGCTCCAGCCTTTTGCGGCGAAGGGCGGTGAAAATACGCGTCTCGTCTTCATCCAGCCCTTCCGGCGCATCCTGCCCCTTGCCCCCTTTGGAGCGTGCGGGCTTCGGCGCTTTCGGCGGGTCTTTGCGCAGTTGAATGCTCTCTTGGCCCAACAAAATCGCCTCGCCTTTGGCACTCAGTTTAAAGCCGCCATGTTCTTCGCTCGCCGTCTCAAGCGCGTCGGCTGCAAAAAGCTGGCGGATAATGCCGCCCCATTCGGTGCGCGTTTTATCGGCGCCCACGCCAAAGGTTTTAATCGCCTCATGGCCATTGCGCGAAACGCTTTCGCTGGCCGTTCCCGTCAACACATCGGTGAGGTAGGTCGCACCAAAGCGTTGGCCGGTGCGATACACCGCCGAAAGTGCTTTTTGCGCATCCAACGTGCCATCATATAAAGCCACCTCACCGCGACAAATATCGCAACGCCCGCAAGGCGGTGCTTGCTCGTCAAAATAGGAGAGCAAAACCTGCCGCCGACACGAGGCCGCTTCGCACAACATCGCCAAGCGTCCGAAGCGCGCATGTTCAATGCGGCGGCGTTCTTCGCTGATTTGTTTTTCCGCAATTTGCCGACGCCTCAGCGCCATGTCTTCCACGCCGAAAAGCGTCAGCGTTGAAGCGGGTAATCCATCGCGCCCCGCGCGGCCGATTTCCTGATAATAGGCTTCCACACTGCCGGGCATATCGGCATGCACGACAAAGCGCACATCGGGCTTGTTGATGCCCATACCGAACGCGATGGTGGCGGCTACCACAATGCCATCTTCCTGCAAAAAGCGGTCTTGGTTGCGCGCGCGCTGGCTCGCCTCCATACCCGCATGATAGGCCACCGATTCAAAGCCGCTGTCTTGCAACCAAGTCGCCATTTTCTCGGTACGGTCACGCGAGGAGCAATAGATAATCCCGCTCTGCTCGCGATGGTTTTTGAGAAAAGCATCGATCTGCTTGCGCGGTTGGTCCTTTGGCGCAAAGCGCAAATCCAAATTCGGTCGATCAAAACTATGCACGACAATATGCGGCGCACGATCAAACAAACGCCCGGCAATATCGGCGCGCGTGTTGCGATCCGCCGTTGCGGTAAAGGCAATCACCTGCACATTGCCCATGGCCTCAACCGCCGAGCGGATCTGCCGATATTCAGGCCTAAAATCATGCCCCCATTCGGACACGCAATGCGCCTCATCAATCGCCACGCGTTTGACGCCCGCGCGCGCCAACGCACCGTGTAGACCATCCATCGCCAACCGCTCGGGCGATAAAAACAACAGGCGTAATGAGCCCGCCTTCAGCGCGCTCCATACCTCGTCCGTCTCGTGGCTGGTATTGGATGAATTGAGCGATCCGGCACTCACCCCCACATGGCGCAATTGCTGCACCTGATCCCGCATCAACGCGATCAACGGGGAGACAACCACCGTCAATCCCTCTTCCAAAACGGCCGGCAATTGATAGCACATGGATTTACCGCTACCCGTCGGCATTACCGCCAGCACCGGCCCACCCGCCAGCACAGCCGCAATCACTTCCTCTTGGCCGGGACGAAACTGGTCATAGCCAAAAACGCTTTTCAACAGCGCATAGGCTTTGGGATCAAGAACAGACATCGGCTCACAAGGTCAGAAGGAATCACGCAAAAGGCGCGGGAGTGAGCTTCATAGCGGGCGCGAGGGGATTGGGGAAGGGTTGGCAACGCGCAGCCACACCCCCATCAACCGTCATTGCGAGGTGAGAAGCGATTTGCGAAGCAAACAAAACGATCCGGTGAATCGTTTTGAGTGACGAACGCGAAGCAACCCAGTTGACGGTCATTATAGAAGTGCCATGGCAATATCGCACCCTTATGGTTTTCCACCAGCTGGGTTGCTTCGCTTATCGCTCGCAATGACGATTAACAAAGGTGTCACAGTGCCAAAGTCGACGGACCCTGCCGCCTAAGCAAGCACGGTGTATGGAATTGCACCATATTTCCACCGTCATTGCGAGCGAATGCGAAGCAACCCAGTTGACGGTCATTATAGAAGTGCCATGGCAATATCGCACCCTTACGGTTTTCCACCAGCTGGGTTGCTTCGCTTATCGCTCGCAATGACGAAAATGAAAGCAAGCCGGGAGGCGCGCGTTCCGTCCCCCATCTTAATCCCCCATTCACCAAAACCACCTATGCTGCCTCATCACCTTTTCAGGATGTACCCCGTTGCGTAAACTCATCCTTGCCGTTCTTCCTGTTTTGATTGCCGTGTTCGTGATGATTGCGGGCAATGGTTTGCTCAATACGCTCATCCCCTATCGGGCGACCGTTGAAGGCTTTTCGCCGGCCATGGTGGGCCTCATCGGGTCGGCCTATTTTCTTGGTATGTTGGGCGGCACTTGGACGGCACCCGCCATTGTTCGCCGTGCCGGGCATATTCGCGCTTTCGCGGCCTATTCGGCGATTGTGGCCGTGGCCGTATTGGCCTTTCCGCTCGCGGTGTCACCCTTTCCGTGGATCATCTTACGCGCCATTGTGGGTTTTTGTTTTGCAGGGCTTTATGCGGTTGTGGAGGGCTGGATATCGGCCAAAGCCGGAGCCTCGCATCGCGGCCGCTTGCTCGGCATTTACAATGTCGCCAACTTCTCCGGTTCGGCTTTCGGCCAGCAAACGCTGCGGGCGTTCGAGCCCAAAAGCTTCGCGCTGTTTTCCGCCGCCGCCGCCTTTTTGATGTTGGCTTTGGTGCCGATGGCCATGACCAAGGCCGATCCGCCACCACTGCCCGCCAAAGGTCGTTTGGTGATTGCCGATCTCTGGTATCTCTCGCCCGTCAGCATTGTGACCGCCATTTTATTGGGGCTGGCGAATGGCACTTTCTGGTCGATTGTACCGGCCTATGTGCAGCGGCTGCATCTCGGGCCTGATACGGTGGCAAGCTTCATGACCTTTGCCATTTTCGGCTCGGCGCTAACGCCCTACCCCGTCGGACGTCTCTCCGATCGCTTTGACCGCCGCATGGTGATTGCGGGCATGTCGGTTGCTGTGATGCTGCCGGAAATTGCGATGGCGTTGACCGCCAAGCCCTCGCTCTTCTGGCTCTACACGCTGGGCTTCTTAGTGGGCGGATTGATCACCGTGCTCTATCCGCTGATGACGGCCTTGTCCGTTGATCGGCTCGGCCCCGACAAAGCCGTACCTGTGGCCAGCACCACGCTCTTCATCTATTGCCTCGGCGCCATTGTCGGCCCGACTTTGGTCGCCTGGCTCATGACCGCCTATGGCGACCGCGCGCTCTTCGTCCATAACGCGCTGGTGCATTTCGCCATCACCGCCTTCGCCCTCTGGCGCATCTACCGCGAAGGCCCGATCCCGCACGGCAATAAACGCTCGGTGGATACGGGGGATGAGCGGCCTGTGGGCTGACGAGCGTTAAGCGCTCGGTGCAACCCACGGCGTCCGCATCGTCACCAGCTCCTCCGCCGCCGTCGGGTGCACGGCGAGGGTCTGGTCGAAGTCGCGTTTGGTCGCTCCCATCCTCACCGCGATGCCGACCATTTGGATCATCTCTCCCGCGCCCTCGCCTAAGATGTGAACGCCCAAAACACGGTCGGTCGGTTTATCTACGATTAATTTCATCATAACCCTCTCCTGACTACCTGAAAGGGTAGCTTTCATTGCTCGAAAGCTCGTTTTATATATCGCAATCTGATGCGTTTTGCGGGCCTCTTCCTCCGTCAAGCCGACGGTGCCGATTTCAGGCGTCGAGAACACCGCCGTCGGTGCCGGGCCAAAATCAACCTGCGTCGGACGCCCCCCAAACACACTATCGGCAAAAGCGTGCCCTTCGCGGATTGCAACCGGAGTGAGCTGTAACCGGTTCGTCACATCCCCCACGGCATAGACAGACGGAACGTTGGTTTGAGAGAACCCATCGACAATGATGCCGCCTTCTTGATCGAGCAAAACACCAATCTTTTCAAGGCCTAAGCCCTTGGTGTTGGGCTTGCGTCCGGTGGCGTAAACCACGCGTTCAGCCTCAATACACTGGCCCGTCAGGGTGGTTACGGCCACATGGCCCGGTCTGCCGTCGAGCATTTCGACATCGGTATGGTTGAGAATGGTGATGCCAGCGAGCTTCATGGCCTCGGTTAGGCCCTTCCGAAGGTCCTCGTCAAAGCGCGGCAACACATGATCGCGCCGTAAAATGAGCGTGACATGCGAGCCTAACCTGTTCAAAAGACAGGCGAATTCGACGCCGATATATCCCGCCCCAACAATCACAACCGACTTTGGAAGGGTTGGCCAATCGAAAAAATCATTCGAATTTTCGACCAAATGAATACCAGGCGTAGCCTCAGGCCTCACCGGATGACCTCCGGTTGCAATCAGGATGGTCTTGGCCGAAATCGTGCGGCCATCCGCCAAAGTCACCTCATTCGGCCCCGAAACAACCGCCCGCTGCGGGATAATCTCAACCCCTGCTTTGGCCAGATTTTGGGCATAAACACCTTCTAGCCGGTCAATTTCTTTGTCTTTTGCGGCTTTTAAGACCGAAAAATCAAATTTCGGAGCATCAACGGTCCATCCAAATCCGGGCGCATCCTCAAACCCATCGGCAAAGCGACTGGCCAAAACATAGAGCTTTTTCGGCACGCACCCGCGAATGACACAGGTTCCCCCCATGCGGTATTCCTCCGCCAGCATGACCTTCGCGCCATAGCCAGCCGCAATCCGAGCCGCGCGAACGCCCCCCGAACCACCCCCAATGACGAACAGATCAACCTCATAAGCGGACATGATAAACCTTTCAGATCAACGGGTTAGGGTGCGCAGTCCGGTAGAGGTTGCCAAAATGGCCCGCTCCGCCATGCCAATAAACAGGCCATGTTCAACAAGCCCCGTCACATGGTCCAAGGCCTCTGCAAGCTTGGCCGGATCCGCAATACGCCCCAAATGGGCATCCAGAATAACATTGCCGCCATCGGTTAACAGCGTTTCGCCAGTGGTCTTCCGACGAAGCACCAATTCACCTTGGCAACCTGCTGATAAGACAGCCTTTTCCAATTGCCGCCGCGTCGCCTCCAAGCCAAACGGGGCGCATTCCAAAGGTAACGGGAATTTTCCTAAATTTGCGACTAATTTCGTCTCATCGGCGATGACAATGAACCGTTTAGCCGCCATTTCGACGATTTTCTCACGCAAATGCGCAGCACCGCCACCCTTGATCAAGTTGAGCTGAGGATCAATTTCATCAGCGCCATCAATCGCCAAATCGAGCTCCGGCGTCTCCTCCAGCGTCGTCAGCGGAATCCCAAGACTTTGGGCCTGCAGACGAGTGGCCTCCGACGTCGGAACGCAAATAAGCCTAAGAGATTCAGCCTTCATCCGCTCAGCCAGCAAATCGACAAAGATTTTGGCCGTCGAACCGGTTCCAAGGCCCAATCGCATGCCCGATTCAACGCTTTTTAACGCCTCAGCCGCGGCATCGCGCTTCAATTGATCCAGTGTCATTTGCTCAATCCAACCTAAACTATGAAAAATCTAAGGCTTTTTGCCCGATTTTTCCGGTGCGGTACATACCACATGATCTTCAAACACATAGCAGATGCTCATGGCACCCGTCCGATAATCCACCCGAAAGACACCCGCCTCATGTTCATGCCGTGAAGCAATGAGGCCATATTCGGACGCTTCCGAAGGACCGGCCCCCTCACCCGCCGAATAACAAATGGTTACGCCATAACTGCCGTCTTTTTGGCCATATTGGCACGCCCCAACTTCGCCGGTTACGCGATCGACCCGATAAATACGGTTCAGATCCGTTTGAGGCGCTGGGCTGAACTCAAATTGAGCCGCTAGCGAAGGAAAGGGAAAAAGCACGGCAATAATGAGGAGAAAATGCTTCATCTGATCCTCCAAACTCGGTCTCAATAGACCTAAACAGATTCGAACCTCCTGTCGCTCGTAACCGACCATGAAACGGCTATTGACGCATCACCTGAAGTCGATCACATCAGCGCCATGATGACACCCCGTAAAACGCTTGTATTCGACCTTGACGGCACCTTAGCCAATACGGCACCGGATATTATTGCGACCCTCAACGCGATACTTGCGTCCCTTGGGCATCCGCCCTTGCCAGATCACCATGCCATACAAATGATCGGCAATGGCGCCCGTGCCTTGCTTGCTGCAGGCCTTAAAGCCGCCGGTGTGCCTTTTGACCAGGTCTTGCTCGATAAGCTATTCGTGCAATTTCTTGCACATTATGAAAAGCATATTGCTGATAAGACGCAATTATATCCGGGCGTTATTGCATCACTTGATCGCTTCGCCGAGGATGGATACATTTTTGCCGTTTGTACCAATAAAATGGAGCATCATTCTAAACTGTTGCTTGAAAAACTAGGCATAAAAGATAGGTTTTCTGCCATTTGCGGTCGCGACAGTTTTCCCTTTTTCAAGCCCGATCCACGGCACCTCACAATGACAATCACTGAGGCCGGTGGAAATCCTGAGCACGCGGTTATGGTGGGAGATTCGGGCACGGATATCCAGACAGCAAAAAACGCTAAAATACCGGTCGTTGCGGTTAATTTTGGATATTCCGAAACATCGGTCGAGCTACTGAATCCGGATGTAGTGATTGAGCATTACGACCACCTTTACGAGGCAGCCATAATGCTCGCCAAAAAACAAATTCTGACTGTATAATTTGACCGTTTAATTCGAGGGAACGGTGGCGTGATTATGCTGGCCTGCAGGCTCCGATCCCATCGCTTCAATTTTGAATTCAATATTAATTGAACCTGCCTTTTCAAAATGAAGTATGCCAGAAACGGTTTCCCCATCGATTAGGGGCTTCGATAGACCCATCATCATAATGTGAAAAGAGCCGGGTTTGAGAGCAATTGTCTCTCCGGCCTTTATCTCCAGTCCCGATGGGAGAGGGCGCATTTTCATAATCCCATCGACCGTTGCCATTTCATGAACTTCGGCCATATGAACGCCGGAAACGTCGACCGAAATAAGGCGATCATCTACTGAACCAGAATTTGTAATTTCCATGTAACCACCGGCAACTTCGGCCCCCACCGGTGTTGCCCGCGTCCATGGGTGATGAATATTAAGATCACCTAATTTATAGCCGTGTGCAAAGGCGAAACTTGAAGAAAATAGGGACAGTAAAAAGACGAAACTGCGCATATCAATGAGGGATTGCATAGTTTGATGCTCCAGTAATTCCAGATTTTAGAGATAAATTCCAAATGAGCTGAATTCGGCTGGAGGGGCCCTAGACTGGAAATAGATGGAATATTTGAAGGATGATGGAAGGCTAATCGGCTCTCCGAGAGTTACCGCATTTCGATAAGCAAGCTGTTCGGGGATCAGCTCTGAATCAGCCGAAAAAGCCAAGTCGGATGACGGCGCCTGACTTAAACAGCACCAAACCTTATCATGCCCCGAATGAGTGTCTCTCTTTTCAGGCGGGACAAAATCGTCCAAATATTTAACGCTCTGACATAAAAATGCCTCATCAGAATTCTGACGATTGGCAGAACTAGACAACGCAGAAAATGCAAAATACGCAGAAAATAAATAGGCTAAAGACACCAAAAAAATAGGCTTAAATCGAAAAAAGATGGGTATTTTTCCCGGTTTTAGGTCCAAAAATTGAACTAATTTTTGTATTCCGTCGCCATTTCTGTTTAATACAAGTCGCATGGTCACAACCAGAATGGTGGGCGCGACAGGGATTGAACCTGTGACCTCTCCCGTGTGAAGGGAACGCACTACCGCTGTGCTACGCGCCCGGTTTAAAGTTAAACACCAAACATATGCTCATTATCTCAACTACTTAACACACCAATAAACAACGAGAGCGCTTACATCAACAAAATTGTTAAAGCATCAATTCCATCATCGACCGGGGCGTTTGCAGTGACACCAGTGTGACAAAATAAATGAAATCAAAGGAAATTCGCCGAATACGATGACCATCTGACATGAGACGTGGTTAAAGGGATAGCAGGGGAAGCCGCTTGGTTGGCAGCATTATTAGGCCCACCAAATAAAATCCATCGGCCGCATGGAAATGACGACTTCCCAAATAAACTCTATGATTCAAAACCACAATAAAAATATCAACATTCTAACACTACACAACTATTAGCGAAATTATTATACAGGATGTAGTGCGACCAAAGCGTTATAAAAAGCGAATATTAGAAACAGTCATCAGATAACGATCTTGAACAAAGTTCAGATAATTTTTGAGCCTCAATCAAGTCATTTTTATTAAGTATTTTTGCCAAAAATTCTCTGGGTTTGACAATGTATTTATCTCTATATTCTATATTATAACTTCCAGAATTTAAGCCTTCATGTGATCCTGCGACATTTAAGATCAAATATGCTTTCTTAATGTTCTTCTCCACATAGATACCCTCACTATAAAATCTTGCAAGAGCAATCATTGATCGAAAATCATTATTCAAAGACGATTTCTTATATAGATTAAATGCGCGGCTAAAATTTTGATTAACGCCAATCCCACCTTCAAATAAATTTGCTAGTTCATCAAGGCATTCTGTTGCGCCTGCTATCTCTGCATTTAAAAACATTTTGGCTGCGTTACTGTAATCAATAGAAATTAATTCGTCTTTGTTACCCTTCATATACTCTCTTCCCATGTGGCAAAAAGCAGACGGCCAACCCAATTTTACAGCATCATCCCAGTAATTTCGTGAATAAAATCCGTATTGATAACTATCTAAGATTGACGTAAAATTAGCGAATTTTAAAATATCTCTTTTATCTAAAAAATATTTGGAAATATCATCAAAAATAATTTAATTTTAACTTTATCAGCAGGAATCTTTCTTCCGTCGGACATGCATGAATCATTTCCAATAAGAAATAGTAAAGCCACAAAATCTTTTTCAAAATAAGTGATTATTAAATTTCTACCCATATCCTCATAAAATAATTCAATAACAGATTCACATCTATCATATGGCTGAATTATTTGCCCAGCCTTTAACTGACCATTTAGATTTTGGTTTTCGATAATTATATTTTCAGCATTGCTAAAATTTACGGCGCAAATGATGGTCAAAATAATGGGTAAAATATGAAAAATACTTTTGCGCATGTTTATAAAACCACAGGTTGCGTCCGTAAAGTGCTGTAAATTCTGAGGTGGGCAGCCACCCCTTCGGCTCGGTAAAAGACGGTTCTGAGACGTTTTTCACCGAAGGAGCGAA
>Ga0214201_1000165_pt1 | contig 27200 bp, 27 predicted proteins | sample TroBogEpilimnion_32_FD_153039 | JGI IMG/M metagenome (GOLD analysis project Ga0214201, IMG submission 153039) | Freshwater microbial communities from Trout Bog Lake, WI - 29MAY2009 epilimnion | ecosystem: Environmental > Aquatic > Freshwater > Lake > Epilimnion/Euphotic zone | place: Trout Bog...
TCATCTTATTGTCACATTCGTACAGCAAAGGACCCCGAGGCGCCAATGCAGCAAACTCAGTCCCTGCATATCGTGTTACTGATCTCAGTTTGATAACAGGACAACTTGCAGCAAACAGTGTGCCGAGTATTCAAATGAATGGTCTGTCTGGACTTGTTGTCTTTCGTTCTGCTACTAACCACATGGACGCGATTAATTTGTCATGGACCTCTGGCAATTCAGTCCCCACCCTCAATGGACCATTGAGCGACGTCACGCTTAGCACTGCTAGCGCTGCCACAATTGTTGATCCGGTCGCTCTCGCAACTCTTTCACCATCGTTTGTGACTCTAGATGTAGCAGGTCAATTGCAATTATTTAGTCAGACCTCTGGTGCGTGGTCGGCTCAAAACATCAGTGCTCTCGTATCGGCACCTGTGCTCAGTGGCACAATCAGTACAACATCGAGTGCGAACATGTTGTACGTAGGGGCACTTTCAGCGTCCGGAAAAGTCGAGCTCTTCAGTGAACAGACAACAACCGCAACTGCATTTGCTAAGAATGCATACGCCACAACGGTTACTCCATCACAGTCACAATGGAGTTTGCTTGACGTAACAAGTAGTGCACCAAATGCGCCCCCTCTAACAGGTGCTCTCTATATGGGCGTCCTTGCTTCGCAAATCACCATTGCGGGTGAAGCTCAAAACTGGGGAGACCTCTTTGTATTAAACAATGTCGTCGGCTCACCTTCGTGGAGCGCCACCGACGTTTCTGTTACTGCTGGCAGTGCAGCACGAACAGTTGGCCCTGTCATTGCAGGTATCACTATTGGTTCAGTACTTGACCTCTTCGCTGCGGGGATTGACTCACCTCCTCGTCAAGGAGTTGGACTCTATGCAATTCCATCTGCAAACTATGCATCAGCCATCACCAGTAATTGGCCAATCTTGAGTGTGACTGGTGGACTCGGCACTCTCAAGGCGCCGTGGGTGGGATTCACTTCCGCTAAAAGTGTTGCAACGTCACCGGACTACATACTTGGCCAAGCGATTTACAATTCACATAAACGCGTCACGTGGCTCACGTTCTGGACAGTTAGTGGGCCAACCGGTTCAGAGCCAGTAGTTCCGGCTACGTATTACTCTCACGGATTCGCAGCTGGCGCATGGGTTGCTACACAAATCGCTGCTTATCGCAACCTGGGGCTCGGACTAAAACCTGACTGGGTGATTTTCGATCCAGAAGGCTGGCCCGACAATCATTCAGGGCTTGATGCTCCTTCAGGAGCGACACCTGCAGTTCTTGCAAAGTATGCAACGTACTGGAGCGCGATGAACAAAGGTTGGGCGGATGGTCTCACCTCAATAGACCCCACACTCAATCCTGGTGTTTATGCATCCCAGAGCGAGTACCGCAATTATGGGCTCAGCTCAAGCAACCTTCCAGTCTTTGAAGCTGTTGCCTTCTCCGCAAGCGGAACAAAACCACCAATTCAAATCAATGGAGCAACCGGTAGCAATGTTCGTGGCTACATCGCCTTCAGCGCAGTGTGCACACCATCGACAGTGCTCCATTCAGAGATTGCTACTTTCACCACTCAACCATGGCTCGGACAGTTCAACACTCTGCAGTTCAATGCTGGCGTGTACTGTCCGCCGGCGTAGCCGTAGTGTGAATCTATGAGCGAAAACGAATCTTCTTCAGAAAAACCACAGGACCTCTTACAAAAACTGAAGTCCTACACGCAGCCACTCGTTGATTCAGTGGACTCAAAACTTCGCTCTCAAGTTGATGGAAGGGTTGACCAAAAAGTAGAAGAGATTCTGAAAGATCGACTCGCAGTGCTTGAGCGTGCGGTTGCAGACCTTGCCAGGTCCGTTAAGGAAATCGAAGATCGACTGAAGTAGTACTTAGCGGTTTCGTCGTTCGCGGTCGCGACGAAACGTGAAGCGAATTGTCAGTACGCACAGAACCACCAGCGCGACAATAAAAATTGAGAAGACGATTATAAACACAAGGCCACGCTAGGTCGTGTTACACCCCTACGCAAGAGTATGGCCATGACAATCTTGGCCCCCAACTCCCCACTCTCAGTAGTTGAAGCGTTGCGTGGCGATAAGACAAAACGTCCAGTGAGCGATTTTTCAAGCGCCAGCGGCCTTAGGGCTCAATTAGAGGACGGCATTTACTCAATTATGGGTAAAGCAAGTCCAGTTTCTCCATTAGTGGTTCGTTCATCATCACTGCGCCAGAGTCACCCCGCAAGCGACATTCAACAAGCCTCCTCGAGTCTCTTCAGAGGAATTTTAGTTACCCAAGTTCTTCGCTTGTTGAGCATTGGCATTGAAGTCTCTGACCCATTCAGCGAAGCACTCAGTGCTTGGCGATGCGAAAAATCAGGAACTGAAATTATTCGACTATTCAATCAATTAGATAAAGAGCAAGTTGCCCGCCTCGAGGCTGACGTCAACGCTCACAGCAGCACTCTCAAGCGTTCGCTCGGCACAGTTAATGCAGCGTGGTCGCCTAGAAGTTGTGTTCGCTCTTCACAGCGCTTTGCTGGTGGTCACGTACTGCTCTTTGACGTTATTGATCTAATGGTGGGATCTACATCTAGCGAGCTAGCGAGCGTTGCTTTATTTGACGTCACCACTTCTCCACTTGATGCTGGTGCAGAGCGAACAATGAGGTATCACGCATTACTGCAAACGCTCAAGACATCAGTCGTACCACTGAGGACTTCAATATTCTCAAGTGCAACTAGCGAACTCTGGACGAGTGATGTTGACTATGAGCTTCTTTCGAGGAGTGTCGACGAAGTACTTACTGTGCTCAGTGATATGTGGAAATACGTATGAGCACACTGCTTCACCGTCGCAATACAGTTCGAAATGTAAATGAGCTGGTTGCCAGCGCGCCGACAACCAGCTCGCAACTTACGAATGATCACCGAGCTTCACTAAGTGCACGCTTTCGTGCAGTCAACACATCGACACACCGACGACTAGACGCATGGATGGTTGAACAAGCCGGTAAACCCTACGATCCATTTCACTGGACACCCCAAATTGCTCGTCGAGTTTTAGGTACCAATGCGCTGCGGCGTATCAATGCTCGTAACGATCTTTCAATCAGCCAAGCAGTTCGTGACGAACTGGCAGACCACTTACTCCGATCAACCGCTGGGTACACCCGGAGTGGATCGCTCTCGTACTGGTTGTCAGGACTTTCACACGCATCACTTGGGCTCGTATGCGCAGAAGCAGTCACGTGGTCAACGACAACTTACGAAGTACTCCAAGGTCTTGAGCACCCTTGGCAGTTGGCAAAGAGTGATGCGTACTACGACGTCTCGGCGGCTCGAACATCGCTTCGAGGGCGACGTGACATTGTCATCAAAAATGATGACCAGCGTGTCGTACTTCGCCTGAGAGCAGGTTCTCCTGGTAAGAGTTCTGGGCCAGGACTTCGCTGCGACCTGACAATTGACGCCTTGGCTAGCCCCACAGGCACTGCAGCTTCACGCTTCATTGGAGTCTGGCCAGATGCTGGCGTGTGTCTGAGTGTGGACGGCACAATGGCTGATCTTCGGGCAGGGGCAAGGGATTTGGTGCGAACTGCAGTTGTTCAACAGCGCGGTCAAATGCTCAAAGCAGCCTAAACATCGAGCCTTCGCGCAGGCCTAGTAGCGTAGTAAGGCCATGGCACTACGTACTTCCATCCGAAATGTTGCAATTATCGCCCACGTTGACCACGGTAAGACCACTTTGGTCGACGCCATGCTTCGTCAAACTGGATCCTTCACCGCTCACGAAGAGCTCACCGACCGAGTCATGGACTCTGGCGACCTCGAGCGTGAAAAGGGAATCACCATTCTCGCGAAGAACACTGCCGTTAAATGGAATGATCTGACCATCAACATCATCGACACACCTGGTCACGCGGACTTTGGTGGCGAAGTTGAACGTGGGCTTGCCATGGTTGACGCAGTGGTTCTTCTTGTGGACGCTGCAGAAGGCCCACTTCCTCAGACTCGATTCGTTCTTCGCAAAACTCTTGAAGCACGCCTTCCTGTGGTTCTCCTTATTAACAAGGTTGACCGCCCTGACGCTCGTATCTCTGAAGTCGTTACGGAAGTTGAGAACTTGTTCCTTGACCTCGACGCCGATGACGACCAGATTTCATTCCCAATCCTTTACGCGAGTGCTCGCCAAGGCTGGGCTTCACTAAATGTTGCAGACACCTCTGGTGACCTCACCCCACTCTTCGAAACGATTCGCGATCTTGTTCCAGCTCCGGAATACACCGAAGGCCACGGACTGCAGGCGCTTGTTTGCAACCTTGACGCTTCGCCATACCTCGGACGTCTTGCACTCTGTCGCATCATCAACGGAACGCTTATTCGTGGACAGCGCGTTGCGTGGTGCCACATTGACGGAACTATTGAGTACGCCAAGGTTGCAGAACTCTTTATTACTGTCGCACTTGAGCGCGTTCCTGCAGAAAGCGCTGGCCCTGGAGACATTGTTGCCGTGGCTGGATTCGAGACCATCACCATTGGTGAAACACTCGCTGACCCAGACAACCCAGTTGCCCTAGAGCCGCTTCACGTTGACGAACCAAGTCTTTCAATGACTATTGGTATCAACACTTCACCACTCGCTGGTACAGAGGGGAAGCTTCTTACTGCTCGCCAGGTGAAGGACCGTCTCGACAAAGAACTCGTAGGTAACGTTTCTCTACGTGTGCTGAGCACCGAGCGTCCTGACGCTTGGGAAGTTCAGGGCCGTGGAGAGCTCCAGCTCGCAATTCTTATTGAAACAATGCGTCGCGAAGGCTTCGAGCTCACTGTTGGTAAGCCGCAAGTTGTTAAGCGCGAAATTAATGGCAAGGTTCACGAGCCAGTTGAGCGCGTGACAATTGACGTTCCAGAAGAATTCGTTGGAAACGTCACCACTCTTCTTGCAACCCGTAAGGGAAGCATGCTCGACATGGTTAACCACGGAACTGGATGGGTCCGCATGGAGTGGAGAATTCCAGCTCGTGGACTCGTAGGTATCCGTACTGAATTCATGACTGAAACTCGTGGGGCTGGAATGATGCACTCAAACTCTGATGGCTACGAGCCATGGTTTGGTGACATCCGACTTCGCCAGAAGGGTGTTCTCGCAGCAGACCGTCGTGGCTTCACAACTGGAAACGCACTACTTGACCTTGAACAACGCGGAGTTCTATTTGTTGGCCCTGGTATTGAAGTGTATGAAGGAATGATTGTCGGAGAAAATGCTCGTTCAGAAGAAATGGACGTTAACCCGACGAAGGAAAAGAAGCTCACTAACATGCGTGCTTCTGGTTCTGACAACACTGAGCGCATCGCGCCACCAACAACACTTTCACTTGAACAGGCTCTCGAATTCATTGCTGAAGACGAATCTGTTGAAGTAACACCGAAATCCGTACGCCTACGTAAAGTCATCTTGGACCAAGCACAGCGCGCTCGCACTCGCAAAAAGGCGTAGTCGCTTTTCAACTAGAATCTTCCACGGAGGGATGGCAGAGCGGACGAATGCACCGGTCTTGAAAACCGACGTGGGGCAACTCACCGTGGGTTCAAATCCCACTCCCTCCGCCATAGAAACGACCACCGGCTTATGCTGGTGGTCGTTTTCTTTTAGTGGCGAACGCGTGCCTTAAGACTGCTTATCCAGTCCGAAGCAGACTTACGGGCTTCGCCAACTTCTTCACGACGAGACTGCGCATCGTCGCCCGTCACTGGATACGAGCCCAAGAACTTCACCGGTGCTAAATGTGCTTGAAGATCTGTGAGCAAATCACTCACAGCATCATCAGAAACGTGACCTTCGAATTCCATAACAAAGCAGTAGTCGCCTAGTGCTCGCTTGGTTGGACGACTTTCAAGTTTGGTGAGGTTAATGTCACGTGCAGCGAATCTACCGAGGATTGCGTAGAGTGAACCAGGACGGTCAGCATCTTGAAAGCAAACAATCGATGTGCGGTCATGACCTGTTGGAGAAGTTATCGCGTCACGTCCAACGAGCACGAAGCGAGTTGCGTTGCCGGGATGATCCTCAATGTTTGTGGCCAGTGAAGTAAGTCCAAATAGTTTCCCAGCCATTGCAGATCCAACTGCTGCGATTGGCTCACTTGACGCTGCAACTTCACTTGCTGCTTGCGACGTTGACATTGTTTGCCCGGTGCTCATGCCTAATTTGTTTAGATAACCGCGACACTGAGCAAGAGCATGAACGTAACTAATCACCTTTTTGACATCACCGAGCTTGGTGCCTGGGCGAGCGAGTAAATGCAATTGAATAGGAATAACTATTTCGTGCTCAATGATGAGTTCGTGATCGAAAACAAGTCCATCAATCGTCGCTGAAACTGTTCCCTCAATGGCGTTTTCTAATGGGACAAGTCCCTTTTCAACGTTTCCGTCACTAACAGCACTTAAGAGGTCACCAATTGAGTCATACGCAATCGCCTGAACGTCATCGAGGGTTGACACAGCCTCGTGTGAGAACGATCCCTCAGGTCCTAAATAGCCAACACGTACCATTAGCCAATTCTAGGCGACAGGGTCCACGTACTTAATTGGTCAGCCTTGACTAAGTGCGTACGATGGCATTGAAGGCGAAAGGCATAACCATGGGTCATCAAATGTTTACATACAACGAAAAAACTTCAGAAGCGATTTTTGCTTACTGCCGTAAGCGTCTAGCTATGGATCCAGTGCCGCTGGACTATGGAAGTCTTGACCCATCTGCACTCCCCGATCTCGCTGGGCTCATTAACCCGGAAGGAAGTAACCCTGAGGAGATACTTAATCTCTTTACCGAACGCCTCGCCGAAGCTGTAGTTTCAGCAGACTCTCCTGGTTTTTTGGCATTCATCCCAAACGCTCCGACTAAGAACTCTCTGCTTTTCGACATGGTGGTTGCGTGTTCCGGGCTCAATGGAACTAGCTGGCTCGAATCAGCTGGCGCTGTGCTCGCAGAGAATCAGGCTCTGGAGTTTTTATCGCATCGTGCTGGACTTCCAAAAGGGTCAGGTGGAGCATTCGTATCTGGTGGGTCAATGGGAAATCTTTCAGGACTAACTGTTGGCCGTGATGTCGGAAGAACAAGACGACCAAATGTTGCGCCCCACGAACTCAGATTCGCAATTTCATCAGACGCGCACTCGAGTATTGGAAAAGCTCTTCACGTAATTGGCATCGAACCATTACTAGTTCCAACCAATAACCACAGATTCACTCGAGAGAATTTAGAAGCTGCGCTTGCAGGTGATCCACGACCAGAGACAGTGATTGGCGTTGTTGCAACGTCAGGAACAACTAACGCTGGAATAATTGATGACCTCGAAGGGCTAGGTAACTACGCACGTGAGCACGAGCTCTGGTTTCACGTTGATGGAGCGTACGGTGGGGCTGCAATTATGTCTAAGACATACCAATCTGCACTGAGTGGAATTCGACACGCTGACAGTTTTGTCGTTGACCCACACAAGTGGTTGTTTGCACCTCTCGACTGTGCAGCACTTATATACCGTGACCCAACAACAGCGAGAAAGATTATTGCGCAACAGGCGAGCTACCTCGATGTACTTCACCCTGACGATGAACACTACGAATGGAATCCTTCAGATTTTGCATTTCATCTTTCGCGTCGCCCACGCGGGCTCCCCTTCTGGTATTCATTAGTCACCAATGGGGTCACTGCCTACGAAACAGCCGTGCAAGCAGCAATTGATCTTGCCCAGGCAACTGAAAAAATGATCAACGAAATGGAACACGTTGAGATGGTTCGACCCGCCAGTCTTTCAATTGTGCTCTACCGCCGAAAGGGCTGGGGAGAAAAAGAATATCTCTCGTGGAGTCAAAAATTGCTGCGTGAACAAATCGCCTTCGTCACCCCCTCAAAATGGGAGGGGGAATCTGTTGCACGATTTGCGTTCTTGCATCCTGATACATCTGAGGACCTCGTTCGTGAGATACTCGAATCAATGCGAGACTAACGACCCTTTAAGAGTGGGTCGTTCGGATTACGTGCAACTTCGCCACGAAGCTTCTTCTGACGCCACGCAATACCTCCGAGCGTTTCAAGAACGACTCGATTTCCTAGATACGCAGTTATTTCTGCGTGGTCATATGGTGGCGACACTTCAACAACGTCCATCCCGCACACTGGAACTTCCATAGCAATTCGACGAACTGCATCAAGGAGTTGACGACTTGATAGGCCCCCTGGCTCCGGGGTCCCTGTACCTGGAGCGGACCCCGGGTCAACAACATCAACGTCAACAGACAAGAACACTGCGTCGCAGTCGTTCATTGCGAGTGCAATTGCTTCAGTGAGAACTTCCTCAAGACCACGAGAAACGATTTCACTCATTTCGAATGAGCGCATTCCTTGATCAGCCATCCACGCAAGAGTTTCTTCTTCTGGCCAGTAGCCACGAAGTCCTATTTGTAAGAACCGGTCTCCTCGACATGCGCCAGATTCAATCAGCCTACGCATCGGTGTGCCGTGGCCATGAAGTGACCCCATTTGGGTATCGCCAGTATCGGCGTGAGCGTCAAAGTGAATTACAGAAACTCTGCCCCAGCCAACGTGGTGTGCAACGCCCGTTACGTCCGGTAACGCAATCGTGTGATCGCCACCCAGAATGATTGGGATAACTCCCGCGAGCGCAACTTGCTTAACACGTTGCTCGAGACGCTCTAAGGAGAGTTCAGTGTCACCTGATGGCATCTCCACATCACCCAGGTCAACCACACCAAGATCACTAAGCGGGTCAACGCCGAGTGGCAGGCTCGGTCGCATCCCATCGTGGGGAAGATAATCCGTAATACGTATTGCCTGTGGACCAAAGCGAGTGCCTGAGCGGTGCGAAGTGCCACCGTCAAATGGAGCACCAATGATGGCGGCTTTGGAGCTATCCCATTCAGACGAGACGTCTGGGTCTGCGGCGGGAATGCCCAGAAATGTTGCGTCTGGTCCGTAAAGGTTTCCTATGCGCATATTGCTCCCTAAGTGACGTATGGCTTTATCTAAACATACCTAATTCTGAGCGAATGATTGCATAGAAGCCCTACGATATCTATATGTCTAAGAAAAACATCATTTCCACATCACGGGTAATAGCCGCACCGGCATCAAAGATTTTTGATCTTCTCGCTGATCCTCGTCAACACTCGAAACTTGATGGGTTGGGATCAGTTGTCTCAGTCCTAAAGGGACCAGATCGCTTGTTCCTTGGTGCAAAATTCAAGATGCAAATGAATCGCAAAGCAAAGTACGCAACTTCAAATGTTGTTTCAACATTCGAAGAAAATAAGGCCATTGCATGGCACCACTTTGCACATTTCATTTGGCGCTACGACTTAGAAGAAGTACCAGGCGGAACAAAGGTCACCGAGTCATTTGACTTCACTAAGCCGTGGGGATTTTTCATTCCTCTGATTGGCTGGGACACAGCAGATCTTCGAGGCATGGAGAAGACCTTGGAAATACTTGAAAAGGTTGTTACGGCGTAACAGTTACATTGGCACCAGTATTAAGTAGCTCCACCCAAGACTGGCCTGGAGTCATTGGTATAACGTCACCAGTCAAAGTTTTGTAAACAACTGGATCTGACATTGATGCACCTCTTGACCATGTTGCTTGGATCTCTTTCCCAGCAGTAAATATTTCAGCCGTGCCCGAACCTTGTAAGTTTGCGTACGAATTCATAGTTCCAATGCCATTCACGTAGTTGACAAACATCACAATCACATTTTTAGGAGATTCACGCTCACCGGTACCCGTAATGTCAGCGCTTCCAAATATCGATCTATCCCACGATTTTGTAGTTGTGTTCCATGTCCAGGTAACTGGGTAGATGCTTGGAAAGTTCACTACGAATGACGAAAGGATTGTTCCTTTAACTTTTTTACTAGCAGCGCGATATGTAAATAACGGTTGAGGCGGAGTAGGTGTCCCGCCAAATGCAAATAGTGACGCTCCAATTGCGTAGAGATTATGTGGAGCCTGGCGCTTGGGGTCACGATACATTGCGCTACCAGCACTTGTTTGGTTGATCAGTTTTACTGGTGCTGTTTCAATACTGTTGATTGCGTACGGTGCACCACCTGAGAACGCAAAAATTCCACCGAGAGGGTAGACAATCTGCGTATCAGTAGGGCGCACCGAACGAACAGGACCAATCTGTGTGGGGGCAGAAGAGTTGAAAATAGCTGCCAGACGTGTAATGCCACCATTGACTATCTCTTCATAGACATCATCTGCACGTGTTATTCCCCACTGTGGCATTGCGTCAGGAGTGTTCTCAATCTTGACAGTGAGAGCAGCGCGCAGAGTCGTAGCCCCAGAAGAGTCTGGAAGACCCGTCAAAGGCGCGATTGGGTACGAAATCGTTGTCGTAGTTACTGGTGTCTGCTTGAATTTTGACGTAATTTTTGGCCAAAACAGAACTCCAGCGATCACTAGAGCCAGAATCACAACTGCCGATAGAAGTTTGCGCATCTTCTTAACTTAATAACAATTTGTAGATAATAGTGTGAGGCAGTTTTGTCTCAGGGCTTAAGTGTTCTGAGCCTTCAAGCAGTTGCCAGTTATGTGCACGGTAGAAGTCAAGAGCAGTGTCTCGCCCATTAGCCCAAACTTGCTCAACTCCCAGAGACTTAAGTTCTTCTTCTACAGCATCGAGAACAATCCCTCCAAGGCCTTTGCCTTGTACGTCAAAATCTGTTGCAACATAGCGAAGCTGGTAGGCATTCAATACTGGATTAATTGGCGACTCAGTTGGATATAGTGATGCGCTTACAACAATACGTTCATCTAGCAGCCCTGCAAAATGAATTGAAGTTTCTTCAGTATCACGAACATACGCAACAGAAACCTCAGGGTTGTCTGCACGCAGGACACGTCGGCGAAGATCATAGAGAGCTTCAGGGGCGACCCTTCGTACTTCAAAAGTATTAGTCAAGTTTTTTCACCATTGTCACGAGTTTTATTGAAGTGTCCCTATCCATTGTTACTGACCCACCATTTGGCGTGAAACCAATTTTCCTATAAAAGGTTCGAGCCCGTAACATTGTTTCGCTCACGTGTAAATACAGTTCAGTACCACCCAGTTTTTTTGCCCACTCTTCAACTGCTCTCACTAGATCAATAGCCACGCCTGTTCCTCGGGCCTTTGGACTAACAAACATCCCAAATAACCAGAATGTGTCTGGCAATTCTGTATTTAATCCACCCGTAGCCATACCAACAACGTCACCATCAATTTCGCCAAGATAGCAATTGCCTAACGCCATTTCTTTCCATCGCGCTGGTGTCCAAAGCTCAGACTCTTTATATGTTGAACCATACGCGTCTGGAGAATCTTTCAACGCCTCTAGGCGAATCTCACGCAGAACAATGTGGTCACTCTCGTTACAGCGACGAATAGAGAACTCGGTACTAGTTGTCAAGATTCATTCGATTGGCAACATTTTGTTCACCAAGTGTTCCCTGGGCAAAATTGTCACGGACACTGTTGTGATCAATTTCTGGGCGATTCTGAGAAAGTTTTGCTTTCCCTTGAATGTCAGTGACCAATATTTCAATGCCAACAATTGCTTTAAGTTGCTGGTCGTAAAACTCACTTGGCATTTCAGAAACTAACCACTGAGGGTTGCGTTGTCTTTCGAATTCTTCAGTGACTGAAGTTGTCTGTTTCTTCAGCCACTCAGCATCTGGATGGACCGTTACCGTGCCACGAACTTCTGCCATAACAAAATTCCACGTAGGAACTACTCCAGAATTTTCGAATCGACTTGGATAATTGCTTGGCGAAACGTAAGCAGACGCAGCAAGAAAAACTGCAAGGACTTCGTCACCGTCTTTCAGCGCTCTCCACCACTTATTAGCCTTGGCTAAGTGAGAGGTCATCTTCGTACGGTCTTCGCTCACTACGACCGGGACAAAAACACTTTCCATTCCCTCTGGGCTACAAGCGACTAACAGCCCAGCACCAGCTTCTTTAACGATTTTCCACGCAGCTTCTTGCTCGACACTGAACTTTGGGGGTACATACATATAGTTATTCTTCCTTACGTGGAAGTCGTGCAGAGTAAATTGAATAACCATCGACCTGCCTTACAAGCGTGGTTGCTATAACCGTTGCTACGACCATTGGGACCATCAGGTGAAAGCCATTCTGAGTGAGTTCAAAAACAATCACTAAGCCTGCGAGTGGCGCCTGCATCGCCGCTCCAATCATTGCTGCTGCCCCTACAAGTGCGTAAGCCCCTATTGGTGTTCCTGGCCAGAGATGTGACCACATAATGCCGAGAAAGGCGCCGAGGGCTGCTCCAGTGCTCAGAAATGGAGTGAAGAGTCCACCCGCCGCGCCACTGCCCAAAGTGACTGAAGTGACGAAAGGCTTCAGCGCAAAAAGCATAAACAGTAAACCAGCACTACCCAAGCCCAGGAACGCGCTATTTGCCATTTCCTTACCGTTACCAAATAACTCTGGATACCAAATACCTACAACGCCGACTGCGGCGAAAGCCATTGGCATCTTCCAGAAAATAGATGATCCTTTGGCGCGTTTATGCGCAACAAACCCAATTAATCGAACGTAGCCAGTAGCGAGCACGCCAATAATTAGTCCAGCAAAAATCGACCAAACCATTATTGAAGCACTGAATTTAAAATTAGGGATGTGGCCGTAGGTCGGTCCCGATGAAAGATAGAGCCAGCCAGTAAGGGTTGCAATCAGCGAGCATGCCAGCGCAGGAAGCACCGTAGGAAGAGAAAAGCTCCCTATCAATACTTCTGCAGTAAAGATCGCTCCGCCGAGTGGCACGTTATAAACCGCGGCGAATCCAGCGCCGCCGCCACAGGCAACGAGCAAACGTTTTTGTGAAGGGGTGAGATTAAACCAATGCGACAGAACACTTCCTGAAACACCACCCATAAGCTTTGGCGCTGCTTCACGGCCAATAGATGCTCCAAGACCAATGACAATCTCTGAAAGAAATGAGGTGAGAAAACTACGTCGTAGTGAAAGCTCCCCATCACCAGTCCAAACAGCTTCATCAATTTCTGATTTTTCATTCTTCAAATAGCGACGGATAAAGTACCAGCCAACTGCCCCGACGAGACCAGAAATAACAAGCATGATCACACGATGCAGACCCGATGTCGCGCTCACAGCTGAGCTGTAACTACCTGAATGATAATTAAAGGCCAGGCGCTCAAAAAGTCGTAGAACCCACATGAGTGCAATGCCAAAAAGACCAGTCGCTACACCAGTAAGGCACAGCGCTACCCAGAACTTTGGAGTGAGTGGCGCATCATCTGAGGTGACATTTGGCTGCTCCATGGCACCACGTCCCGAAGCGATTCGGCTCTTAATTAATGGCTGCGGAAAGCGCTGACGCTGACTTTCACCACTTCTATTTTTGAACATATTCCCCATTAGGTTTCTACGACTAATCGTAGTCTCGAGGACAATGCACTTAATGCGACGAATTAGTCAAATAACTCTGGATCAGTTTTTACAATGTCATCCCAAAGTGGCTGGAATGAGAACCATCCAGCGAGTGGGTGACCAGTTTGCTCCAGGGTGTAGCGAGCATTCTCGTCAGAAATGTGAATTGGCTTGCCGGCAGCTTCAGCGAGAAGCTGCGCTTGGCAGGTGCGCTCCATAGTGATGAACCACCACGCTGCTTCATCAACAGTTTGACCAACCGTAAAGAGTCCGTGGTTCTGGTGAATAGCCGCCTTGCAATTGCCAAGTCCATCAGCGAGAACACGGCCGCTCTCTTCATCAAGAACAATTCGACCTCCACCTTCAGTAACGAGTACATGGTCTTCAAAGAACACGCATGCGTCTTGTGTTAGTGGATCAAGTGTGCGACCAAGTGAAGAAAATGCTTTTCCATAGACCGAGTGAGAGTGCGCAGCAGCAATCACGTCAGGTCGAGCTGCATGAACAGCTGCATGAATTACAAAAGCTGCACGGTTCACTGGTCTATCTCCATGAACTACTTCCCCACTGTGGTTTACCAAGATGAGGTCCGAGACACGTACGTGACGGAAATTCATTCCGAATGGGTTTACCCAGAAATGATCGAGGAGCTCAGGGTCGCGTGCGGTGATGTGCCCTGCAACACCTTCAGAGAAGCCAAGCTTTCCAAATATCCGAAGCGCACCAGCAAGCTTCTCTTTACGGTGCTGTCTTTCTGCCTCAATTGAATCAAATGTTGGTGGAAGATTGAACTTCAACTCACTCTGTTGTGGTGTGAACTTCTCTGCAATATCAGTCATGGTTCCCCTTTGATTGCGCTCTAGACCCACTCTACATCTGGTGTAAATGCCGCGACATATTTAGTGAAAACGCTTTAGTAGCCAAGCTCGACGTCAATAATTCCTTCAAGTGGCTGGCCGTCGAGGTAGCGACGGAGGTTCTCACAAAACACCTGCGTTGCTCCAGAAAGAAACGGCCTTCCCGACCACGATGAATGAGGAGTGATGAATGCCTTTTCGTGTGAGTAGAGCCAGTGACCCGCTGGAAGTGGTTCTGGGTCAAAGACGTCAAGCGATGCACGAGCTACTCGCCCATTGTCGAGTGCTCCTCGAAGTGCATGTTCATCAATTAGTGCACCTCGAGCAATGTTGACAAGGTGAAGGCCTGGTTTAACAAGAGAGAACATTTTCTCATTCATCAAATGCTTGGTCTGAGTGGTACTTGGAGCACATAGCACTAAGTGATCAAGCGTTGGAAGTATTTCTTCGAGTGAGGTAGCAATTGAGACTCCTGGAATTTCACTCGGAGTATTTGTGCGACGAACCGCGACAACATCCATGTCGAAAGCCTTGGCAAGCATCGCAACACGTTGTCCAATCCCGCCGAAGCCCACAAGGCCAACTCGCTGTCCCATCAAGCACAAGGTTTTCTGAAAGAACCAGTGCTCAGGAGCTTCTTTTAACCATGCATCTGGAAATGATCTGCCACATGCCAGCATTGATGCAAGGACATATTCAGCAATTGGAACAGACTCAGCTCCTTTGGCACACGTGACAATAGGTGCGTTGAGTAGAGATGGGTTCACTGTGTCAATGCCTGTGTGAGGTAGTTGAATCCATGCAGCTTCAGCAGTGTCAGCGGCCTTCATTGTTTCTTCGCCATACCCCGCAAAAAGGATTGCACCCTTTGGGAGTGGATCTTTGTTCGTTGTGAGATCGATTACATCTACTTCTGGGAAATCAGAATCGAGTACGCCAAGTGCTTGTTGAACACCACAGAGAACAATAGCCATGAATATTCCTTTATTCGACTGTACTGACTCTATTGGAACTTCAACTAAAAGGGAGGAAGCCCCCAACTGCTCATTGAGAGCAATTGGGGGCCTGTACTGCTTTGGAGCGACTATTTAACTGGTGGGGCGCCAAGTGAGGACAGCGCGGACTGGCGTGCGCTGATTGCACTGGAAACAGCAGCTTGAAATGCTTGACGTGCAGCAATTCGCTCATCCGCAGTTGAAGCTGTTGTTAGCGCAGTCCTTAACGTTGACTTTGCAGATGCAACAGCATCACGAAAAGCTGAACCAATTGCATCACGCTGAGCACCGTACGTTGACGTACCAGCACCACCTGAAGATTTTGAAGGTGGTGTCCCCAGCGCGGCAATAGCGGCACTGCGAGCGGCTAATGCAGACTGCAGCGCCGAATGAAATGTAGCCCTTGCAGCTTGACGCTGTGCGTCAGTTGTTGCACTAGAAATCGCTGAAGTTAGCGCAGCTTTCGCTGATGCAACTGAAGCAGTAAATGTCTCATGAATTGAAACACGTGCAGCGTGATAGGCAGAAACAGTGCTTGTCGGAGCGCTAGTTCCACCATCCGCATTTGCGGCTGTTGATGTAACAGTTGCGAGTGATGTTGCCAAGGTTAAAACAGTTGCACCTCTAAGTAGAAATTTTTTCATATGTGCTCCTTTTCAAAGTCAATATTAGGAGTGCAGTTTGTGAAGATTCTGTGAGAACACAAAGTCTCCCCTGAGAAGTTGTCTTGCATAACTGGGGCTGATTTCCTCCTGCAACTATTAAGGGTACGCTCATATATGTGACAACAATCTTGGTAGTTGACGACGAGCCAGGTGTTCGAGAGTTGTTAGGCGACTCACTTCGTATCGCTGGCTACACCGCAGAAGTTGCCTCTGACGGTAGCGAGGCTCTACGAATCTTAAAATTAGAAAAAATTGATCTCTGCATTGTTGACATAAACATGCCAAACATGGATGGCTTCACGTTCCTTGAAACAATAAGAAAACAAAACAACGAAACTCCAGTCCTACTTTTATCTGCAAGAGATGCACCCACCGACGTATCAAAGGGACTGCGAATTGGTGCTGATGACTATGTCAGAAAGCCCTTCAGTCTGGAAGAGATACTTCTACGAGTTGCCGCGATCCTTCGAAGAACAGAACCAAAAACAACTACGTCTGTAGAACTTCACTGTGGCCCACTCACACTCGACTCAGGAACGCATGAAGTACATTTTGAAAATGAATTCATTGAGCTATCTGCAACTGAATTCCATTTACTCGAAGTACTACTTTCAAAGAAAAATAAACTATTTACTCGTGAACAATTGCTGAGCGAAGTTTGGGGAATTGACTTTGACTCTGAAACTTCAGTTTTAGATACATATATTTCCTACCTACGGAAAAAAATTCATCGAGAAGGGTTCAGCCCCATCACAACAGTTCGTGGTGTTGGATTCAAATTGGTGGAGACAAAAAAGTAACGTGCGATTATCAACTCGAGTTACCGTTCTCCTAGTTGTTACAACAGCTCTTGTTGCCTTCTCGATTGGTTGGCTCGCGGTAGTAATAAGTTCAAGATCAGAGCTAGCTGCAGTAGACGCGCCTATTGCTGCGATCATCAATAGTGGCGCCAACAATCAAATCACTGCGCTTGATAACGCTCTCAACACTGTTCAGGCGAATAACTACGACGTAACACTCAACGTCATCAGTTCATCTAATGTGGCCACTGAAATAAAGACCGGTGCCAATCCGCTGGAGGTCACTCCGACGATGGCAGACGTAAAATCCTCACTCCTTTCAATACGTGAGATCCCTGGCTTCAGAATCGAATCAATGCCAATTGGTGGGGGCGACTTTCTCCTTGTCGCAGCGTCAACTCTTAGCGTAAATAAGGCCACTCACCGATTAGTGCGCGATGTGTCACTTGCAGGACTATTAATTGCAGTCTTTGTAGTCATTATTGCTCGTCGCGTAATGCGTTCTAGCCTCAACACCATTACCCAGCTAATTGAGTACGCAAGTGCTATCTCAAAAAGCAACTATGAAGCGGCCCTGCCAAAATCAACCACAACTCCAGAATTGAGTAGCCTCCAAGCATCGCTCGGTGTGATGGTTGAAAATCTCAAAAAGACTATCGATGTTGAAAAATCAAGCAACGCCGCAATGCAACGCTTCATTGGTGATGCTTCACACGAACTTCGAACTCCTCTTACTGTGATTAAGGGGTACAGCGAAATATTGCAAAATGGCAGCATCTCTGACGAACAGCGCCAACGTGCTGCTGATCGCGTCGAACGCGAGGTGGACAGAATGGATGCCCTTGTTGGCGATCTTCTCTTCCTTGCAGAAATCAATGAGGCTCCATTGGTTCAAGGGAGATCAATAAATGTGAGTGAACACATCACTGCATTAATTTTTGATTTCAAAATTGACAACCCTCAGCGAAAGTTCACATCAGAGATTGATGATGATGTGCGTATTACTGCAACAGATGATTTATTGCATCGAATGATTACTAATGCCTTTACCAACATTCAGCGCTACACACCAGAAAATGCTCCGGTAAACGTTTCATTAACTAGTAACTCATCTCGGGTTCATCTGAAAATTGAAGATGGTGGGCCAGGTCTAGCTTCTGGCTATGGAATAACCCCTCAACGTTTTACCCGGGGCGACGACTCTCGCTCACGCGAGAGTGGCGGCTCAGGACTAGGCATGAGCATTATGGCTGATGTGGCAAAAGTCATTGGAGGTTCAATGAAAACCGAACAAAGCACACTTGGCGGCTTGGCAATTATCTTTGAATTTCCTGCTGTGACAAAGTAACTACTTTTCGCTTAGTTGCTTAATACCCTCAACGGTTTTCAGCATGTTTTGACGCCACTGATTCATACGATAAGCGACAATTGCTTCTTCATTCTTTGGGTCTTTTGCAATCGCGGCGTGAAGCCCCGTCTCGTTGTAAGACCCAAGTGCGCCGGACATCATCAAGAGTGTTGTCTCACCATTTGGGACCAGACGAAATGACCATACCGATACAGGGTTGTCCAAGTCTTCAACTGTCCACTCAAAAATTTCATTAACCGAGAAATTCGTGATTGTTGATGTAGTAGTCCAAACTCTCTCGCCCATTTTGTTTGTCCCTTCAAATTTTGCACCGAGACTGGGCTCTGCACCATCAAGCCACACGGCACCTTGGAACTCTTCTGAGAATTCTGCTGGAAGATCTGGATCACAAATGAATGGCCAAACTTTTTCTACGGAAGCATCAATTACTATTTCAACATCCGCACGGGGGCTATCACTAAGTTTCATAGATTCTTACTGTAGACCTTCTGTGGAATGGCTTGTCCATACATCAGAGTTCGATTTGGATCATCCTTGGGATACCTGAAAGCACTGCATCTTTAAGGACTTCTATTTCAGCTTTATTGCCATAAATACCATGAGTTGCGAGACTGGCAAATCCATGCACCGCGCTCCAAGCAACCGCTGGGGCAATCAAAAGATTTGAGTCTGAAAGTGCGCCTAACTTATTTAGATCAATCAAACAATCAAGAAATATTTGATACGAGTTGGGACTGTCTGGTCCTAAATCAGGTGCATCGAAGGAAATAAATGCAATCTCTAATAAGTTTTTCTTCTGAACACCAAAATCAATGTATGCAGATCCAGTTGCCCTGAGTCTTTTAAGTGCATCAAGTTTTGATTTAGGTACGTCTGGTAATTGCTTTAGAGATTTCAACATCATCGAACCAAGAATTTCCCTACTGGCCTTAGCAATACAAGCCTTCAAATGATCAAGATCTTTGAAGTGTTTGTAGACAGCTGCGGGACTCACCCCAGTGTCGAGCGCCAGTTGTCGAAGTCCCAGCGAGTTCAGACCATGTTTCTCTACTTCACGTAGTCCAGCACTAATCAAAGCGCTTTGGAGGTCCCCGTGGTGGTAATCAGAGCTTGTCTTCTTTAATGTTAACATTGTTTACATTAAAGCACTATTATCAGAGAAACGCAAGAACCAGGAGAACGTATGAACACCAATCATGACCGTAGATGGCAAATACTCGCGGTGCTTTGCCTGAGTGTTTTCTTGGTAGTTGTTGACAACACAATTGTCAATGTCGCAATTCCATCCCTCTCGCAAAACCTTCACGCTTCTAACTCTGCTCTTCAGTGGATAGTTGACGGATACTCCCTTCCATTCGCTGGTTTACTTCTTGCGGGTGCTGCAGCGTCGGATCGATTCGGCCGCAAAAAAACAATGCAGTCTGGTCTGGTGTTCTTCGCACTTTTCAGCACACTTGCTGCATGGTCCACTTCAACTTCACAACTAATCAGCTGGCGAGCACTTATGGGGATGGCTGCTGCATTTATTTTCCCCGCGACACTTTCAGTCCTGACCATTGTTTTTGAAGATCCTGCAGAACGAGCCAAAGCATTTGGTTTCTGGGGCGCAACATCAGGTGCCGCAGTTGCATTCGGACCAATCACGGGTGGAGCATTAATCACTCACTTCTGGTTTGGATCAATTTTTCTTGTAAACCTGCCTCTTTGTGTAATCACGCTGCTCTTTGGCCACTTCATTATTCCTGAATCAAAGAGCCCGCAAGCACATCGCTTTGACCTACTTGGACTTGTTCTTGGATCATCAGGCCTAACCACATTGTTACTAGCAATCATTCAAGGACCAAGCTGGGGATGGAAGGGACACACCACACTTCTGCTTTTTGCGGCATCGGCAGTCTTGCTTGTTTCTTTTGTCCTATGGGAACTTCGCCGCAACGAACCTCTTCTTGATGTTCGTCTCTTCAAGCGTCCAGCATTCTCAGCTGGAGCTGGTTCAATAGCAATCTCATTCTTTGCACTATTTGGATTTATATTCCTGGTTACTCAGTACTTTCAACTTGTGCGCGGTTATTCAGCGCTTTCTTCAGGTGTACACACGTTGCCATTTGCAATCGTTACTGGAATCTTCACTCCAATCGGTGCGAGTCTGGCTCTTAAATTTGGTGCCCGATTAATCATCAGCCTCGGAATTGCAATCGAGGGAACCGCTATCTTCTGGATGGGCCTTCTTCCTGCAAACTCTGCGTACTTCGGCCCAGTTGTTGGATCAATGTGTGTAATGGCTCTCGGCTTCGCATTAATTGGTGCATCATCAACCGCAGCGATCATGACATCACTCCCCCCAACTCAAATTGGTGGTGGGTCTGCTGTTAACAACGTGACGCGAGAACTCGGTGGAACTCTTGGCGTTGCGGTAATCGGATCAGTCTTTAGCTCAACATTTGGACCACAAATTATTAGTGCATTTAGACCAGCGAGCCTGCCTTCTGCCGTGAGTGCCAACGCGGCTTCTTCAATGCAGCAAGCAGTTGGAACCCTGCAAAGTTTGCCGTCATCACTTGCAGAGAAAATTCAGCCGGACGTGGTTTCGTCATTCATGAACGGATTCCACCACGGTTGCTTCGTGATCGCTGGGATTTCATACGTTGTGGCACTCGCTGTAATAAAGCCGTTACCCGGTAAAGGAAAACTTAAAGAAGTGAACGCAAGCGCACATTGATTTATTTTTTAGCGTTTTGCGACTTCTGTTTAACAAAATAGCTAACAACAAAATATGTAATTGTTCCAATACCAATTGCCCATATCAGCCCTATTACAACCACAAGAGCTGCCGTAAAGAGCAGCAACACTGCGTCTGATTTCGATGTTGTGAGTAGTTCTCGAAGTCGAACAGGATTCGCGATTCGAAGTGAAATGCCAATAAGCACTCCGCCTAGGGCCGCCAGTGGGATCTTTGAGATAAGTGGGCTAAGTGCAAGAACTACTACGAGCAAAAATATGGCGTGAATAATTGCTGAGAACCTAGAACTGGCGTGAGAGCGAATGTTTACACTTGTCCGCGCGATTGCTCCCGTTGCTGGCATTCCACCAACCATCGACGAAACCAACGTCGCAACTCCTTGTCCGAGCAGCTCCCTATTCGGCTTGAACTGAGCAGTTGGTTCATGAATGTGAGCCATCTGGTCTGCAACCCTTGCCGATAGCAATGATTCAATCGCAGCAAGAAGAGCAATTTCAATTCCTCCAACAACAAGTGGCCAAATTTTTATATGAGACCCACCAAGTGAGTAACCGATGAACAGCGTTCTTGGTAGGTGTCCAATGTCTGGAGTATTTACTGTAAAAACTTGGACAACGACCGTAGAAACAACTATCGCGAGAAAGCTCGCGGGAATGTGAAACTTCACGTGAATCTTGTTCGTCAGCCACGGGTAGCTGAATTTAACAAGCAGTGTTAAACCAACAATCAGCAGGGACGGCCAATGAAGGCCAGCGTTTAGGGCATGTTTAAACGTAGCTATTCCGGTGGAAAGAGTATTGCTTGATGCAACCGTCGGAGAAGAAAGAGCAGAGGGAAATTGCTGAAGTGCAATAACGACTGCAATACCGAGTGTGAACCCCTCAAGCACAGGGACCGGAACCTTGTTTAGATAACTGCCCAAATGAGTCGCACCCATAATGATGACAAGAATTCCAGCCGTAAGGCCAAGTGGCATAAGAGAGCTGACACCGTATTTGGCAACGATTGGAACTAAGACCACCGTCATGGCACCAGTTGGTCCACTCACCTGATAATTCGAACCACCAAATATCGCGGCTACTACTCCCGCATAAATAGCAGTAATCAGACCTGCCTGCGCGCCTGCTCCACTTGTGATTCCAAATCCAAGGGCAAGAGGCAGTGCAACGATGCCAACAGTTATCCCAGCGAGAAAATCAACACGCCACGTTCGACGAAGATTTTTGTAATCAGAGCTTGCAGGGAGAAGATCCGAGAAATAGCTCATAAACGAACCTACACCCGAATTTGATTGAAAATTATGCCTTTTTCATAATGCTGGACTTAAGATACAAATCGCCAAAGCCATCAACACGAGCTTCAACGTCATGGCCGCCTGGGCCTGGAGTGAGACGAATGTTGCGAACTCGTGTACCAACTTTTAATGTGTTGGAACTTCCCTTCACCTTCATGTCTTTAATAATCGTGACGGTATCGCCATCTTGCAAGATGTTGCCTACTGCGTCACGAATAACATCATCAACCACTTCATCCGAAGCTTCTTCTTGCGCAATCCATTCGTGGGCGCATTCTGGACAAACTAGCAATGCACCCATTTCATATGTATTGACACATTGGCACTTAGGGCAGGGAGCGAGTTCATCCATAGAACATTCAACCCTACTCACTTAAGAGAAAATAAATGTTCACTACTAGGCAAGCGTTTTACTTTTGGTAGCCAACATGTTCAATGTGCGCCTTAATGAGAAATTACTTATTCAACCTTTAATGACCACATTCCGAGCAACAGCACTAGAGCACCAATTGAGGAACAGAGCCATCCAAATGAAAACAGTCCGATTATTACGCCACTCATGGCGCCACCAATTGCACCCATCAAGTTCATTACAAGGTCACTAGCGCCTTGAGATGATGGTCTCATTTCAATTGATACAGATTCAGACAACAGCGTCGAGCCAGCGATAAGGGTGCAAGACCATCCGAGTCCCAGCAGGAATAGTCCAATTCCAAGCGATACCGCATTCATTGCTGGTGACATCCCAGCAACTACAGCTGAAAGCACAAGTAGTGCAATACCAATCTGAATTACTCGAACTCTGCCAACTTTGTCACTAAGCATTCCAACTAAAGGAGAGAACGCATACATCCCCAGTACGTGAACACTTATTACTAAGCCAATGACAGACAGCGTCACATCAACATGAGACATGTGAACTGGGGTCATTACCATTATTGAAACCATGGCCAAATGGCCAATACCAATTGCCGTTATTGCAAACAACGCTTGGGGAATTTCTCGAATGTGTTTAAGTGCAGCTCGTGTGGTTTCATGTTTTTTCTGAGTCACACCATCAGAAGAAAGATTTGCTGTGAGATAAGGGTCTGGCTTTAAGAAAAAGTAGATCACGGCCGTCGCTAGAGCCAGACTTATGCCCACTATGAAGTACGGACCCACCAGTCTTGGGAGGTGGAAATAGTGCGCAATGTCTCCCGAAGGCTGCATAAGGTTAGGCCCAGTGACTGCACCAACAGTTGAACCCCACACGACGAAGGAAAGATTTCGAGATCTATTCTCAGCGGTCGCTAAGTCAATCGCTGCGAATCGTGCCTGGTACCCAGATGCAGAAGCTGCCCCAATAAAAAATGAACCCGCGAGCATAAGAAACAAAACTTTATGAATACCGCCAAGAACAGCTAGTGCTGCGCCTAATCCCCCAATGGAATAACCACTAATTAGAGAGAATCTGCGGCCACCTTTTTGAGTCAACCTTGCCAGTGGCAGCGCCATCATCGCAGCACCAAGAACTGTTGTGGTCTGTGCGAGACCAGCAAGTGATTCTGACTTTGAAATTGATGCAATAAGTAATGAGCCTGCGGCAACGGTCCCAGATGTTCCAATGCCGTTCAGAATCTGGGCTGCACTCAGAGTTCGGATAACTCTCTTCTGCTGTTCAGTATTTTCCAATTACTTGAGGCTGAGTCGATAGACATTCGTTTCGCGTTGCACAAAACCAAGCTTCACATACATTGCATTCGCAGCTTCTCTTGAAGGACGGCTCGTTAGATCAATCGACCTTGCGCCACGTCGCTTTGACTCTGCAACAGCAGCCTCAGTTAATGAGGCACCTGCGCCAAGGCCACGAGCCCCTTCATCAACAACAACGTCTTCAATCCATGCCCTAAGGCCAGATGGGATTGGAAAGACAACGAGGGTTAGGGTCCCAACAATCGTTCCATCATTTTTTGCAACAAAGACAGAAGTAGCTGGATTAGCAATAAGTGCTTCAACATCACTAATCGTTAGTGGAATAGCGTTCGAAGTTAATTGTGGAACGAGTTGATTCAGCGCAGTTAAAAGTTCACCAGTTGCTGTTGTTGCGATCTCTACGGTAACGCTCACTCTTCATTCCTCCACACTGGGACACGAAGATCGTCATAGTAAACATCGCGTGTTTCACCATCGATTGCAGCAAATACCGGTTCTACCCAGCGTTCAGCACCAATCATTGGTGACGGCAAATTGTCCTTCGAGAACCAACCAGCATCAGTACATTCAAGTTCATGAATGTTCATTGACCCTCCGGTGAGTTTGCAGAGAAACAGCATTGAATACAGTGGAACTCGTGATGCGCCAAGTCGCATACCATCAAGAATTCCAATGAGGCGAATTGGTTCAACCTCGTAACCAGTTTCTTCTTGAACTTCCTTGACAACGACTTCTGGTGCAGAGTAACCAATGTCGCACCACCCAGTTGGATATAACCAGAATCCAGAGTCGGCACGCTGAATAAGAAGGAGTTCTCCTTTTTCATTTGAGACAGCAGCCCCGACTGCAACTTTTGGTGTTGCGTATCCCGGGATCCCCTTACCTATTTGTTTCATCCACTCAACAACATGTCCCTGCGCGTCGAGAACATCATGCGTCCCGTGGTCGGCTGCAGCTTTTATGTCACCAGCGATGTTCAGAATCTCTTCGTAACGTTCGCGTTCGTACTGACTTTCGGTGAAGCCCATCCCGGTGCGAGCAAGTCCCGCAAGGGACTCGGCCCAACGCCGAAGCGTCTTTTCAGATACTGGATCACTCACGCTTTGACGCTACCAACGATGTCTAGGCCAGTGTGGCGTCTAGAACTTCATCCACAGAACCAATAAGCCCGGTATAGAAAGCACCGAATTCTGCATAGAGCGTTGACGCTTCGTCGAACCTCATTGTGTAGACGCAGTCCTTGAGGTCGTCAACGTGCACACCAAAGAGTGTCACTCCCCACTCCCAGTCGTCTAGACCAGTAGACCCAGTAACCACTTGAAGGACACGACCCTTGAAGTCACGTCCTGATTTACCGTGCTGGCGCATAAGTTCTTCGCGCTCTTCGTACGGCAACTTGTACCAGTTGTCTTTTTCGCCACGGCGCTTAGACATTGGATAGAAGCAGAATGCCTTCATTCCTTCTGGTGGAAGAACTGGGAAAAGGCGGTCATTGATCATCTTTTCTGGCATGCCCTGGGCGTATTCAGAAATTTCAGTTACAGAAACGTAGCTCTCAGCGACCATGAATCCAGCCGCTTGAATCTTTGACTGGAACTTTCGAAGGTCCCAGAGGTTTGTTCCAAGAACCATGAAGCAGGTGTCGGCTTTAGCGCCCATGATGGCTGCAGTTACAACTTGCATGCCTACTTCTTTGGCTTCTTCAACCGCACGCTTTACTGCAGATGCGTCAACAGCTCCGTCTGGGTGACAAAAGAGGTGCAAAACATTGAGACCATTTGATGGACTGAGCGGTTCTTGATTAGTCATGTAACCATGCTACGCCCATTTAAGAATTTGCATCCAAGCCAAGAAAGCAGAAACCCCCGGGTTTTCACCCAGGGGTTTCTAAAGTCCAAATGGACGAGTTACATCATCCCGCTCATGTCGCCCATGCCACCACCAGCAGGTGCGCCTGCAGGCTCTGGCTTGTCGGCAACGATTGCTTCAGTAGTAAGTAGCAACGCAGCGATTGATGCAGCGTTCTGTAGTGCAGAACGTGTCACCTTCGCTGGGTCAATTACTCCAGCCTTCACGAGGTCCACAAGTTCACCAGTTGCAGCGTTGAGTCCAATTGAACCCTTCGCGTCAGCAACTTCGCGAACCTTAACTGCACCTTCGAAACCAGCGTTTTGTGCAATGTGGCGAAGTGGAGCGTCAAGAGAGTTAGCAACAATGCGAGCACCAGTTGCTTCGTCACCAATCAGTGTTGCAATCAATGCTTCAACGCTGGCACGTGCACGAACGAGTGCTGTGCCACCACCGGCAACGATTCCTTCATCAATAGCTGCACGAGTTGCACTAAGTGCATCTTCAATGCGGTGCTTCTTCTCTTTAAGTTCAACTTCAGTTGCGGCGCCGACCTTGACAACAGCAACTCCACCAGCAAGCTTCGCAAGACGCTCTTGGAGCTTCTCGCGGTCCCAGTCAGAGTCAGTGTCTTCGATTTCGCGCTTGATCTGAGCAACACGACCAGCAACTTCAGCAGCAACACCAGTTCCGTCAACAATTGTTGTTGCGTCCTTGGTGACAACAATGCGACGAGCGCGACCAAGAAGGTCAATCGTTGCAGTGTCGAGCTTGAGTCCGATTTCTTCAGAGATAACTGTTCCACCAGTAAGTACAGCCATGTCTTGGAGCATGGCCTTGCGGCGGTCGCCAAATCCTGGTGCCTTAACAGCAACTGAAGTGAATGTTCCGCGGATCTTGTTTACAACAAGAGTCGCTAGAGCTTCGCCTTCAATGTCTTCAGCAACAATGAGCAGTGGACGTGCAGCCTGCATGACCTTTTCCAGTACTGGAACTAGGTCGTGCACTGCAGAAATCTTCTGGCTTGTAAAGAGAATGTACGCGTCTTCAAGAACTGCTTCTTGACGGTCATTGTCAGTTACGAAGTAAGGAGAGAGGTAACCCTTGTCGAACTGCATACCTTCGGTGAGCTCAAGCTCGATACCGAATGTGTTTGATTCTTCAACAGTTACTGTTCCGTCTTTTCCAACCTTGTCGATTGCGTCAGCAATAACTTCGCCAATAGAAGCATCCGCTGCAGAAATTGTTGCAACCTGAGCAATCTGAGTCTTGTCTGAAACAGTCTGTGACTGTTCCTTGATTGACGCAACTGCAGCCTTAACTGCAAGTTCGATTCCACGCTTAAGACCTGATGGGTTAGCGCCTGCAGCAACATTGCGCAGACCTTCCTTGATCAGTGCTTGAGCAAGAACAGTTGCAGTAGTTGTTCCGTCACCAGCAACGTCGTTTGTCTTCGTT
>Ga0214201_1000172_pt1 | contig 26671 bp, 25 predicted proteins | sample TroBogEpilimnion_32_FD_153039 | JGI IMG/M metagenome (GOLD analysis project Ga0214201, IMG submission 153039) | Freshwater microbial communities from Trout Bog Lake, WI - 29MAY2009 epilimnion | ecosystem: Environmental > Aquatic > Freshwater > Lake > Epilimnion/Euphotic zone | place: Trout Bog...
GGAAGGATTGGGACCAGCATATTTGGCAGGTTTTCAGTGGGGATTGAAGCGAGAGTTTGAGTACTTCATCGAGATGGATGCAGATGGCTCACATCAACCTGAAGAGTTGCCGAGGCTCATTGCTTCAACGCCAGGGATTGATCTCGTACTTGGGACCCGTTGGATGAAGGGTGGCAAGGTCGAGAATTGGCCGCTTTACCGAAGGGCGATCTCGCGAATGGGTACCTGGTATGCCGAAATCGCTCTCAAATTGCCTTATAAGGACCTCACAGGCGGCTATCGAATCTTGAGCCGAATGCTCCTCGAAAGTATCGACCTGCACGAAATAGAGACCATTGGTTATGGATTCCAAATTGAAATGGCGATGCGGGCCCATGATTGCGGATTAATCGTTCGAGAAGTACCGATCACCTTTATTGAGCGCACTAAGGGGAAGTCGAAGATGAATCGGAAGATCGTCATAGAGGCTCTGATTCGTACTACGCAGTGGGGTTTCCAACGTAGGTTTAATCGCCGATAATCTACATTATGTTAAGTAAGAGTGAACCGACCCACTCTTAGTAGTTCTAGTTGATTGCCAGTTCAGCAATCGGCGGACATGAGCAGACGAGGTTTCGATCGCCAAAGGCACCATCGATACGACCAACTGTTGGCCAGTACTTGCCCTTAGTGCCGATCAATTCACCCGGAATTAAGCCCGTAAGGGTCGCTGGGAAGGCTCCGGCTTCGCGAGAGTAGCTTCTCTCCCAGTTTGATCCCGCAATAGCTCCAATGGTGTGTGGAGCGTGGCGGAGAGCCGAATCTTCAACCGCGATCTTTCCTTCGATGATCTGATCGATCTCACCACGAATAGCGATCATTGCATCGATGAAGCGATTCATCTCGAGAATATCTTCAGATTCAGTTGGCTCGATCATCAAGGTTCCGGCGACTGGGAAGGACATCGTTGGCGCATGGAAACCAAAGTCCATCAATCGCTTCGCAATATCGTCAACCGTTACACCCGAGACCTTGGTGATCTCTCGCATATCGAGAATACATTCGTGAGCCACTAATCCATGAGCTCCTGTATAGAGAATTGGATATGAACTCTTTAGTCGTGCTGCCATGTAATTGGCATTGAGGATCGCTACCTCTGTTGCATGAGTAAGTCCCTCCCCACCCATCAAACGGATGTAAGCCCATGAGATCGGCAGAATGCTCGCTGAACCAAATGGTGCCGCAGAAATAGGTCCTGGACCAGTTGCTGGACCAGCAAGGTGATCGAGAGGATGGTTTGGCAAGAACGGTGCGAGGTGCGCCTTGGCAATTACTGGACCAACACCTGGTCCCCCGCCGCCATGTGGAATACAGAAAGTCTTGTGCAAGTTCAGATGCGATACATCTGCGCCGAACTTACCTGGTTGTGCAGTACCGACAAGTGCGTTGAGATTTGCACCATCGACGTACACCTGTCCCCCTGCGTCATGAATCATCGCGCAGATCTCTGAGATTGCAGATTCAAAGACGCCGTGGGTCGATGGGTATGTGACCATCAACGCTGCCAACGCCGATTCATACTCGGCAATCTTCGCCTTCAAATCTTCCAAGCTAACATTTCCGTGTTCATCGCATTCAACGACGACCACCTTCATGCCCGCCATAACAGCGCTCGCCGCATTCGTTCCGTGTGCACTCGATGGGATCAAACAGATATTGCGAGAGTGATCGCCCCGTGAATCGTGATAATTGCGGATCGCGAGCAGTCCAGCGAACTCCCCCTGGCTACCAGCATTTGGTTGCAGCGAGACCGCGTCATAGCCGGTTATCTTGATGAGCCACTGCGAGAGCTGATCAATCAAGAGCCTCGAGCCCTTGGACTGTTCCGCCGGAGCAAATGGGTGCAACGAGGCGAACTCTGGCCAGGTGACCGCTTCCATCTCCGTAGTTGCATTCAATTTCATTGTGCATGAGCCAAGCGGGATCATGGTGCGATCCAGTGCAAGATCTCGATCTGCCAATGTGCGCAGATAGCGCATCATGGAAGTCTCAGAGCGATACGTGTTAAAGACTGGATGTTGGAGATAGAGCGATTCGCGCTTTAACGCAGGTGCAATCTCCCGAGCTTTACCATCCCCTAGTCCGAGGATCTCAAGGACCTCATTGAAAATCTCATTGGTAGTTGTCTCATCGAAAGAGATTCTGATTTGAGTATCGGATACTCGACCGAAGTTAATCTTCTTTTCAGCAGCAGCAGCATGTATCGCTGCAGCATCCTTCACATCGACTGTAACCGTATCGAAGATATTATCGTTGCGCGACCCTGATGCACTTTGTAGGCGAGTTGCATAATTGTGAATTCGCTCTGCAATCGCACGCAGACCAACTGGTCCATGCCACATTGCGTAAAAAGCGCTCATATTTGCAAGGAGAACCTGAGCCGTACAGATATTGCTTGTCGCTTTATCGCGACGAATATGTTGCTCTCGAGTTTGCAACGCTAACCGGAAAGCAGGATTTCCGTGCGAATCGATGCTCTGACCTACGAGTCTTCCAGGAAGTGAACGCTCTAGTCCTACACGCACTGCCATAAAGCCAGCATGCGGTCCGCCGAATCCCATTGGTACACCAAAGCGCTGTGCAGTTCCGACCGCGATATCTGCGCCCCACTCCCCTGGTGCCTTGAGCAAGGTGAGAGCAAGGAGATCAGTCGCAGCAATAACAAGAGCATCACGTGAATGTGCAAACTCAGCAACACTTGAATAGTCGATGATCTCGCCCGTTGCATCTGGATATTGCACGAGCAGTCCGAAGAACTCGCCATCAAAACCATCGCGAACTAGGTGACCGGAATCAACTTCAACAATCTTGATGCCCAGTGGCTTTGCACGAGTTGCGACGACAGCTTTGGTCTGTGGGTGTACATGCTCTTCAATAAGGAAGACGGCGTCATCACTAGCTTTCGAAGAACGACGAGCGAGGGTCATTGCCTCTGATGCCGCAGTTCCTTCATCGAGCATTGAGGCATTAGATAATTTTAGGGCAGTCATTTCACAGATGACAGTTTGGAATGCGAAGAGCGCTTCTAGGCGGCCTTGCGAGATCTCCGGTTGATAAGGCGTGTATGCGGTGTACCAGGCAGGATTCTCAAGGACATTTCGCTTGATAACCGGCGGCGTGATGGTTCCGTAGTACCCACCACCAATAAGTGAAGTAAAGATCTGATTCTGTGATGCGATCTCGCGGAGTTCTGCGATGACGGCGACTTCACTCTTTGCGGTATCGAGAACTTCAGATAACTGCTTCTCAATCTGAATATTGGCAGGAACGACATCGCTGATGAACTTCTTGATATCCGAATAACCAAGGACCCCAAGCATTTGCGCTTCATCAGAGCCAGTTGGCCCGATATGGCGAACTTCAAACTTCTCGCCTTCGTGATTCATGCTCGCTCCCCTGGCTTGTGACGTAGGGGAAGAATATTGGTATTAGGCGCCTTTCGCCTTCCGACGCTGAGAGAGTTCGTCATTACCGACGTTACCTTCAACACCCACTGATTGGCCGTTGATCTCACCTTGCAAGGTGGAGAGTGAACCTTCTACCTCGCTCCAGACTCGGGAGATAGCGATACCAAATACGCCCTGTCCTCCTTGAAGAAGATCGACAATCTGATCGGCACTGGCACATTCATAAATAGTGGTGCCATCGCTCATGAGCGTCATGCTCTCAAGATCAGAGACTCCCCTGCTTCGGAGGTGCTCAACCGCTGTGCGAATATTTTGGAGTGATACGCCGGTATCTAAGAGGCGCTTCACAATCTTGAGAACGAGAATATCTCTGAAGCCATAGAGCCGCTGGGATCCAGAACCCGATGCACTCTTGATGCTTGGTTCAACAAGTCCTGTACGTGCCCAGTAATCGAGCTGACGATAGGTAATGCCCGCTGCTACGCATGCCGTAGCACCGCGATAGCCAACTTCGGCTCTCTCGGAGCTGGGAACTTTCTCGCTCATCAGAACTCACTTCTATGGGGAATGGCTAAAGCATAGGTTGAGGGTTTCCAATGGGCAATGAGCGACACGCAGGCACTCCCTAAAGATTCAACTCGAGGTTGAGGGTTAGCCGGCGAAGTCATCTGGGTTGATCTGATCCAAGAATTCACGGAACTTCTCGACCTCATCCTCGGCGGCGTCAGGGATCTCGATGCCAACGGCGGTAAAGAGCTCTACGGTCGCTAGAACCGGGGTCTCCATACGAAGGGCTAAGGCGATCGCATCGCTAGGACGAGCCGAGATCGTCACTCCGCCCTCGAAATTGAGGACCGCGTAGAAGACACCCTCACGGATCTCAGTCAGGTGCACTGATTCAAGAGGTGAGCCGAAGGTATCAATAACGGTCTTGAAGAGATCGTGCGTCATTGGCCGGGGCGGAAGTACTCCTTGTTGAGCAAAGGCAATCGCGCTTGCTTCGACCGCACCAACCCAAATTGGGAGGTACCTGATTCCCCCGACTTCACGAAGGAGAACGATTGGTTGGTTCGATGGCATCTCAACTCGAACGCCAATTACCTCAACGGGAAGAAGATTGCCCTCGCTCACAGATACTCGACGCGACTATTTAGAACGGTGGAGGCCAGCGCGGACCAAAGCGGCATGTAACCGGACCGAGATGGATGAGAGTTCATTCTGAACTTCTTCAGCGCGAGCCTTGGCATCAGCGCCCTTCTGTCGAAGCAACGGCGTGATCACCTGCTCGACGAGTCCAACTTCGCGATCTGCTGCAGTCTTGAATGAACGCAAGTGGCGCGCTTCAATTCCAAATGCAGCCATATCTGCCACTGCGCGACCCACTGCAAGTGCATCTGCGTCGTAGTAACGACCCTTCATCGTGATGAGACCAAAGCCTTCAAGTTCGGTGAGTTGCTCTTCTGTTAGTTCAGAGCTCTGCAAAAGCTCGCTGCGAGAGAGTCGGAGTTCACTCGCTTCACCAAAGTGGGATGGAGCGAATTCGCCATCGACAGTAGCTAACCGTGGTGCGGCAACGCTTCCTGGTACTAATGCGGGAGTTAATCCGCGATCTAGCGCATCCAAATTCTCTTTGATAACGCGAAGCGGAAGGTACTGGTCGCGCTGTGCTGCGAGTACATAACGAAGGCGATCTAGGTCGACACTGGTGAACTTGCGATACCCAGATGGCGTGCGTTGAGGATCGATCAGACCTTCGGCCTCAAGGAAGCGAATCTTTGAAATCGTAACGTCTGGGAATTCACCACGGAGCTTGCCTAGAACTTCTCCGATGCTCAAATATGCACGTGCTGGAACGCTCATGAATTTCCCTTTCCAGAAAAATATGTCAATCGATACTTACCAATTTGCACTTCATCGCCGACGACAAGTCGCTCGCGATTAGACGGTTGAGAATTAAGGTACGTTCCATTCAAGCTTCCGAGATCAACAATGACGTAGTTATCGCCATCTCTCAGAACCTCAGCATGCTTTCTCGAAACTGTCACATCATCCAAGAAGATCTCTGACTGTGGGTCTCTTCCGATTGAGGTGGAGTTGCCATTGATCAGGAATCGGGCGCCCTTATTCGCGCCAGCTAGGACCAGCAACATCGCTGAATTCTTGGGAAGCTGGGCCACAATCTCGCGCTCTTCGGCAGACATCGTTCTGAAGATCTCTTCAATATTGCGCTGATTTCTCACTGATCGCAATGATGAGAGGTGAATTGTGGATGTGAGATCCGGATTGCCAGCAGGTTCTGTATGACCTTCGCCAGGGGTCTTCGGTGAACTACTCACTGAGAACCTCCCGACTCTTTTAGATAGATACCGTCAATATTCCTCATGGGGAAGGTTTGAGGTCAACTGGAGGCTGACACTATTGCCCTCAGGAAGTTAGGTCAAGCGGTAATTTCTAGATACTCCGACGCGCTCATGAGGTCAGAAGGAGTCCCTGCGATCGCAACATCGGCAATCCACCCCGCACCGTAAGGATCAGAGTTGAGAGTTTCAGGGGCGCCATCGAGATTCGAATTGATGGCAACTACCTTGCCACTCACTGGTGCATAAATTTCGCTCACAGATTTTGTCGATTCCACTTCGCCGCAGACAGCTCCAGCAACTAGCTCTTCGCCAACCTTTGGAAGTTGGATATAGACGATATCTCCGAGGGCGCCTTGCGCAAAGTCAGTGATGCCGATCCGAACAACTCCATCTTGACCTTCAGGGCGTTCTGCAACCCATTCGTGCTCTTTCGTGTACTTCAAATGATCCGGAGCTGTTGCCATGATCGAATTATTTCCTTTCGGTCGAGAGTGCCTCGCGCGTGTAATCAAGTGCTGTCACGAGGTACAACCCTATCCCCCAGATCGCAAAACTCCATCCCAGAATATCGGCCAATCTCCCCGGTCCGCGATCTGATTGAAGAAGGAGCAACGGGAAGGCATAGAGCAGATTGAATGTTGCAGCCTTTCCGAGGAAGGTGACTGTGAAGATCTCCCCGGACTTTTTCTTCTTATAGATAAGCGCGAGACCAACCCAGATATCTCGGAGAATCAAGGTCACAACAACCCACCAAGGAATGTAATTGCGAATGGCCAATGCAATCACGGTAGCCGCAATGTAGGCCCGATCAATCGTCGGATCCATAGCCGCCCCAAGAGCTGATTCCTGCTTCAGTGCTCTTGCGACCTTGCCATCTGCGTAATCCGTGAATGCTCCGAAGGCGAGAACAGCAAAACTCCAGCCAGGATTATGTTGCGAGAGGAAGAGCCAGAGAAAGAGCGGGATGCCCAATGCGCGAAGCGCAGTCAGCCCGTTCGGGATGGTGAGAATGGTGCGAGCTTCTCCCATCGTTACTCCTTATCGCGCTCTTTGATCTTCAGTGAAACTTCGACCGGACTGCCATCGAAGCCAAACTCCTCGCGAAGGCGGCGCTCGATAAAGCGTCGGTAGGAGGCCTCAACCCAGTCGCTTGCGAAGATGACGAACTTCGGCGGCATGATCGCCGCCTGGGTGGCAAACCGAATCTTGGGTTGCTTGCCTCCGCGAACCGGTGGCGGGGTGGCCGAGATGAGTGCGCCGAGGAAGGCATTGAGCTTTGAAGTCGGTACCCGCTTCTCCCAGCTCGTGATCGATGTACGAAGAGCCGGCGCTAACCGGTCACGGTGCCAACCAGTCTTCGCTGAAATATTGACGCGCTGTGCCCACGGATATCTCTCGAGCTGACGCTCCATCTCCTTCGCCAATTGACTCTGGCGATCTTCATCAACGAGATCCCACTTGTTCATCACAAGTACCAGTGCTCGTCCAGCTTCTTCAGCCATAGTGACGATTCGAATATCTTGCTCTGTGAGTGGCTCTGAAGCGTCAAAAACAACCACTGCAACTTCCGCGCGAGCCAAGGCATTGGCAGTACGGAGCGAAGCGTAATAATCGGTACCAGAATCCTGATGACTCCTTCTGCGAATACCGGCGGTATCAATGAAGCGCCAGGTCGTTCCACCGAAATTGATTAACTCATCGACTGGGTCACGGGTCGTTCCTGCAACATCATCAACAAGAACTCGTGCTTCCCCTGCCAACGCGTTGAGCAAACTCGACTTTCCAACATTTGGTCGACCCACCAAAGCAATGCGGCGATAGCCATCATCCATCGGCTCGCTACCCACTTCAGGAAGAGTCTTAATCAAGAGATCCATAAGATCTCCGGCGCCACGACCGTGCAATGCTGATACAAAGTGTGGCTCGCCTAATCCCAAATTCCAGAGCGCATGTGCTTGTGACTCTTCCGCAGTTCCATCCACCTTATTTGCTACGAGAATGACGGCCTTGCCTGAGCGACGTAATAGATGCAGAAGCGCTTCATCTTCGTCGAGTGCACCAACTTGCGCATCGACAACGAAGAGAACAACGTCAGACTCAGCAATTGCAATCTCAGAACCAGCTGTGATCTTCTCCGAAATTCCCTCCGGCTTTACTTCCCAACCGCCAGTATCGATCAACAAGAAGCGACGACCATTCCACTCGGCTTCATACTTCACGCGATCTCGTGTCACACCCGGAGTATCTTCAACGATCGCCTCGCGACGACCAATGATGCGATTAACCAGGGTTGATTTTCCAACGTTTGGGCGGCCGATTACTGCAACTTTAGGTAGACCCAAGAGATTGCGCTCCTTGAGCCAACCCCAGATAACTTCCACTACTTCGTCTAAGTCGAGATTTGTGGAGTCAATTTCAAGTGCATCCGCAGCCATGCGAAGTGGCGAGATCTTTCGCTGGGTATCAATCGCATCACGGTTCGACAATGATCGTTCGATCGTTTCGGTATCGCCTTCGCTCAACTCATTTTCACGTCGCGCTGTTCGCTGTTGTAGGTCTGCGTAGAGGAAGATCTTCATATGCGCCTCGGGTGCAACAACAGTCCCGATGTCGCGGCCTTCAACGACAATGCCATGTTCGGATGAATGAATCATCTCTCGCTGCATATGTAAGAGAAACTCCCGCACCTCTGCCATCTGCGCGTAGATACTCACCTGATCTGTTATGCGAAGTGAGCGAATAACTTCTGAAATATCGGCTTCGCCCACGAAGACTCTTGGGTCACTTGGATCGCCATCAAAGGTAATAAGTGCCTCTTCGCACGCTCTGACCAACTCGCGCGGATTGGTGATTCCGCGTTCAAGAGCAACCCACGTAACGGCCCGATAGAGCGCGCCAGTATCTAAGTAATCCCAATTGGCACGCAGGGCTATTGCTTTGGCAGTAGAAGATTTTCCGGAACCACTCGGACCATCTATCGCGATCACGGTAGTCGACATAAGAGAACCTTACTGGCTATGCAGAGCGAGGTTTATGCGCGAGCCAACCCTTGCTTAAGAGGTGACTATGAAGCTTTATCGCATCATCTGGAGATAGCGCCAACGTAATTAATCCAGTGAGTTGACCTGGGCTATGTTCGATCGAGAGATCTTCTACGTTGACTGCCACCGCTTCACATTCTGCGAAGATCTTTGCTAGCTGTCCGGGCTTGTCATCAATGACGATCGGAAGCAGATCGTAATTTCGACCCGCCCCACCATGCTTTCCCGGAATGAGAGCCCGTCCTCGATTGCCTCGAGCAACAAACTCTCGAACTCCTTGGCGATCGCCCTCTTCAAGTCGTTCAATCAATAAGTCGATAGATCCTCTTAGCGATTCCAACAAAGGGAGAACTTCCTTCGCATTCATCGTGAGCAGCGCAGCCCAGAGATCCGGTGAACTTCCCGCGAGCCTTGAGGTATCTCTCAAACCCGCTCCGGCCAGCGTCAACTCTTCAGGATCGCGACCGTCGAGCTCTCCTCCCAGGAGGGAACCAACCACCTGCGGTAGATGAGAGATGAGGGCGATCTGTTCATCGTGGAGCTCAGGCTCCAATTCGAAAGTTGTTGCCCCTGTGGCTTCGACTAACTCCTTTATCGCCTCAAGAAAACGTCGATCGGTTTGCGAACTTGGCGTGAGGATCCATGCTCGGCCTTCAAAGAGGTCCGCTCTAGCGCCCTCTGGACCCACGACTTCACGCCCAGCCATTGGATGTGTACCGAGGAAACGAGCATTTAACCCCGGAATAGTTGCAACCTCTAGTAGAAGATTGGACTTTAATCCCCCAATATCTATAAACCTTGCATCAGGGTTTGCTTGATATTGCTCCTTAAGGACCTCTAGAACGTGTTCTACCGGAGTTGCAATGATAATCAGATCTGGGTTTACCACTTCATTTGCACCAACAAGATCGCGAGCCATACGTTGATGGTCGACATTTTGGTCAATCATCTCGAGCTCATGCCCCGCACTTTTGAGCGAAAGAGCTAGAGAAGTGCCCATTAGTCCTGCACCAACTATGCGGATCTTCATCTGGCTCATCTGAATAGGCATTATTGAGCGATATCTCGTCGAAGAGCTTCTGCTCCGCGGCGATAAATATGTCGAATAGCGCTGCGTTCTAAGGGTGAGTGAGCATGAACCATGACTCGTACGATGCGAGGAAGGGCGCCTGTCACATCCACTTCAACTGCACACATCAGAGGAACATCACCTAAATTGAGTGACCTGGCTGTCTTCGCAGGGAACTCGCACTGCAGATCCGGCGTCGAGGTGAAGAGGATTGAGATGAGGTCTTCGTTGGCAATTGAGTTGACGGCAAAGATTTCAGTCAAAAGTTCGCAGACTGCAGACTCCATCTCGATCGGGTCATCGCCCTGCAATTGGGTCGCGCCGCGAAAAGCTCTTACCTTCATACTCCAACCTTACCGTTCGACTGACTCTCTTCGATTAGTTTTAAATCGTGTTACCTATAAACCTTTTTAGCAATATTGCTCAATTCCAAATTATCGATATTTAGAGATACTTTTGGAGCCAATCAACACATTATCGACAAATTGTTAATTCTAAAGTAATTTGTGCTTATTTATATCGATAAAGCGTTAATAGTTTTACCCCTAGTATCGATAAAACGTTTTAACGCTAAACACAAATTCAATTTATCGCTTTAACTTTAAATCTTTGAAGAGTTTTACTAATTCTCCCTCGTTGAGGTTTCTCCACCGACCCTCTTTGAGCTCGCCGATAGAGATCGGTCCAAAGTCTGTACGGATCAATCTCACGACCGGAAGCTCTAGGGCCATGAACATACGGCGGACGATGTGATAGCGGCCCTCATGGATCGAGACCTCAGCCCAAGAATGTTTCTGGGAGATCTCTCGGACACTCTTCACATCGAGGGCTCGGGCGAGACCATCCTCGAGTTCGACTCCCTTGAGGAGCGCATCGATATCGGCCTTATTGAGGGTTCCCTCAATCTCAACCAAGTACCGCTTCACCAATCCATATGAAGGATGGGTTGCTCGATGGGTTACATCGCCATCGTTGGTAAGAAGCATCAAACCTTCAGAATCCTTATCCAAGCGGCCTACGTGGAAGAGGCGGTCATTTCGCCCCTGGAAAAAGTCGCCGAGATTTGGGCGACCCTCAGGGTCTGACATGGTAGACAAAATTCCTTTTGGTTTATAGAAAGCAAGGTAAATTTTAGACTTATTTACTGAAATTGCCTCACCATCTACTTCTACTTGATTGATTTCTGGATCAATCTTATACCCGAGTTCGGTGATTTGGATTCCATCGACGCTTACGCGACCATCGAGGATGAGCTCTTCAGAGGCGCGACGACTTGCGACTCCTGCCTCAGCGAGGACTTTATGTAGACGAACTAAAGGCATGGTGGGCTCCGGAATCTCTACGATTCATGGGTAGGTCGCGCTCAAGCACGAGTGAAACTTTGGATTCCCTATCCTACCCTCCCCTGCCAGATGATCCCAATCGCGGAAGCGGGTTAGGGGCCTTAATCGGTCAGGGTTGCGAGAACCTCATCTAGGCCGTCAACATCCGGCAGGAATGGCGCAAGAGCAGGAAGATCCGCCTCGCTATTAACCCCAAGCTTCTCAAAAAAGTAGGAGGTGGTTCGGTAGAGAGTTGCGCCAGTCTCGTGCTCAGTTCCAGACTCCTCGACGAGGCCACGGGTGACGAGCGTCTTCATGACCGCCTCAACATTAACGCCTCGGATGGCAGAGACGCGAGCGCGCGAAATTGGTTGACGGTAGGCGATCACGGCGAGGGTCTCTAGGGCCGCCTGGGTGAGACGACTCTGCTGGCCGTCTAGAACGAACTTCTCGACGAGCGGGGCGAGATCTGGGTGGCTATAGAAGCGCCATCCCCCAGCTATATGACGAAGTTGGAATCCACGCCCTTCGCGGTCATAACTCTCTGCCATCTCAGCCAGGATTGCCGCGATCTCCTCTGTAGGAACTTCGATAATCTGCGCAAGGACCACCTCAGCGAGTGGCTCATCCACGACCATGAGGATCGCTTCGATCGATCTCTGAATTTCTTCTTTAGACATTTACTCTTCTTTCGTCTCAGATTCATTTAGTACTGGAGGTAAATCAAACTCATCGCTCACTTGAATCTCGCCAGTGGCTGTTCCAACCCAGGTAACTTGGAGCTCTCCGAGGGCAATCACCTGCTCAAATCGAACCACACCTTCGCGATAGAGCTCGAGCAGGCCTAGAAAGCGAGCCACTACGACCAGCGTGGAGTTAGCATCAGCGATGAGGGCCCGGAAGCTTGAACGGCCCGAGGAACGCAGGCTATCGACCAACTTCGCAACCTCTTCGGTCACGCTTACGAGAGGGCGGTGAAGATGCTCGATCGAGAGGACCTGTTCGACCTTCGGAGCGAGGACTCGCTGAGCGATAGCCGCGAAACGCTCGGCACCTACCCCAATCAGAACCTCTGGCAAGAGCTGAGCAAAGTGAGGCTCGAGAGCAACGGTGCGCGGGAAGGTCTTGGTGTTAAGTTCGATTCGCTCATTGAAGATCGCCGCGATCTCCTTAAATGCGCGATATTGGAGCAAGCGGGCGAAGAGCAGATCTCGGGCTTCGAGGAGCGCGAGGTCGCCCTCGTCCTCTATCTCGCCAGATGGCAACAAACGGGCTGCTTTGAGGTCTAGAAGCGTTGCAGCCACGACTAAGAATTCAGTGGTCTGATCCAGATCCCAACCCTCGTCAGAGCCTTCTAGGGTGCGTATATAGGCGATAAAATCGTCCGTAACCACACTGAGCGCTACATCAGTCACATCCATTTTGTGGCGAGAGATGAGCTGAAGAAGAAGGTCGAAAGGGCCATCGAAATTGGTGAGGTGCACTGAGAAACCAGTTGTTTCTGCTACCTCTGGGGTCGTTACAGGAGCGCTATCCCCGAGGCTGCCGAGATCGTCCAGACTCTCGATCGGCATTTCACTCATGGGTGAACCGTACTCACTCGGGCTTGCCTTTTCGAATACACGCGCCATAGAGTCGCGCCATGGCCAAAGTTAATTCACAGGTTTCTCGCTTCGACGCTAAGTCGACAAACCGCGACGATGAGCTTGCTCAAACCTCGGCGATCTTGGGCAAGAAGCCAATCAACTTCCCCGATGACTTTGCTGCACCCGCTGAAGGTCCTGCTCGTGTGATCTCAGTTGTGAATCAAAAAGGTGGAGTCGGTAAGACAACAACAACCATCAACCTTGGCGCTGCGCTCGCTGAATTGGGACGACGCGTTCTTCTCGTCGACTTTGACTCCCAATCCTCAATGACAATCGGACTAGGAATCAAGCCTTACGAGAATGAGCAGTACAACTCAATCTGGTATCTCTTAAATGATCCGAGCGCCGATATTCATGATGCGATCTTGAAGTCGAATGTTCCGGGTATGGATTTCATCCGCGGACATGAAGATATGGCTGCAGCTGAAGCGAAGTTCGTCAGCGAGATTGCGAAAGAACATAAGTTGCGCAAACTCCTTGCTCCTATCATCAACGAATACGACGTGATCTTGATCGATTGCTCACCATCTCTCGGAACATTGACAGTTAATGCTTTGACCGCTTCCGCCGGAGTAATTATTCCAATGGAGTGTGAGTACTTTGCGATCCATGGTTTAGCCCTAGTAAAGAGCACTATTCAGACCATCAAAGATAATACGAATCCGAATCTTCATATCGATGGAATCCTTGCTACACGCTTTGATCGCAAGACCGCTCACTCTCGTGAAGTTCTAGAACTCATCGCAACTCAATTCCCTGATGAAGTCTTCGACACCATCATCGCTCGAACAATTCGTTTCTCTGAATCGACATCACAAGGTGAACCCATCACAACCTTTGCTAGCAGCTCGGTAGGCGCAATGTCCTATCGCAGACTTGCTCGTGAATTAATCGCCCGAGGAGGCAGCAAATGAGCAGACGCGTAACACTTCCAGGTGCAGATGAACTCTTCCGTCAATCAACAACTCTCAGCGCTGTTCCAAATGCGGCTCCAACCGCGGCAGAAGATGTACCAACTGCGCCTATGGCAACCGCTGCAAAGAAATCTGTCCGCCAAACTCCACGTCGTCGCACAAATAGTTTTGATCGTTCGCCAAGTGGTCGCGAACGCCACGATGAGAAGATCACGGTCTACCTATCCCCTGATGAACTCTACGATTTAGAGCAGGCACGCCTCGCTCTTCGTGGTGATCTCGGATTGGCAGTTGATCGCGGTCGCATCGTCCGTGAATCTTTGGCGATCATCATCGCTGATCTTGAAGCCAAGGGTGATCAATCGATTATCGCCCGACGTCTACGCGGAAGATAACGCGGAAGATAAGTCGTACCAAAAGTTCGGCCACCCGGCTCAGTTCGACGCTTGAAATCTGACCTTGGTCGGAGTTCACATTTACCCTACTGACGAGTAACCTTTCAGCAGGTGAATGCCTCCCCCGTCTCAACGGCGGCTTGCAAGGAGAATTCAGAGCGAAGGGTCCATATGAATCGCGTCGTCTTAGTTGATGCAGTCCGATCCCCATTTGGCAAGGCCGGAAGCTTGTACATGGGCACTCGAGCCGATGACATCATGGTGCGAACAATGCGCGGACTCTTTGAACGCAATCCGCAGTTGCCACTGGATCAGATCGATGATGTTGCGATCGCAGCTGCTACGCAAACTGGTGACCAAGGAATGAATATTGGCCGTAGCGCTTCACTTCTTGCTGGAATTCCAAATACCGTTCCGGGCTACTCTGTAGATCGCTGGTGTGCTGGTGCGATGACATCAGTAACAACTCTCTCTGGCGCAATCGCAATGGGCACATATGACATCGCCATTGCAGGTGGTGTTGAACATATGGGAAATCACCCAATGGGTGAATTGATGGATCCAAATCCTCGATACCTTGCTGAAAAATTAGTTGAAGGCGATGCGCTCGCCATGGGAAATACTGCCGAACGTCTACACGACAAGTTCCCTCATCTTACAAAGGAACGTGCCGACGCTTACGCGCTAGCTTCACAGCAGAAGACTGCAGCTGCATATGCTGCTGGTGAAATTCAACGAGATCTCATTCCTGTAGCAGTTCGTAATCCAGAACTTGGCTACTCAATCGCAACCGTTGATGAGGCTCCTCGCCCAACAACAACGATGGAAGGACTTGCTGGGTTAAAGACTCCATTTAGAGCTGCCGGTCGAGTGACTCCAGGAAATGCTTCTGGCCTCAACGATGGAGCAACCGCGGCGATTCTCGCAAGTGAAGAGAAGGCGCATGAACTCGGACTTCCAATCAAGGCAAAGCTCGTTACCTTCGCCTTCGCTGGCGTTGAGCCAGAGATCATGGGTTATGGCCCAGTTCCATCGACAATAAAGGCGTTAAAGAAGGCTGGTCTCTCTATCGAAGATATCGGTCTCTTTGAAGTGAACGAGGCATTCGCAATTCAGGTTCTTGCCTTCCTCGATCACTTCGGAATCGCTGATGATGATCCTCGTGTCAATATTCATGGGGGTGCGATTGCTGTCGGTCATCCACTCGCCTCATCAGGTATCCGTTTGATGCTCAACTTGGCGCGCGGTTTCGAACTTCATCCAGAAGTGCGTTATGGACTCACCACCATGTGCATCGGTCTCGGTATGGGTGGAACAGTCATTTGGGAGAACCCACACTTCAACGGCACATCTGGAAAGGTTGCATAACTTCATGGATACATCACTTTCGCTGCCAGATGGTGCCCCAGAAGAAGTCGTCACCCACTCTTTCCTTCGCGAGGTGGATCTCGCTGCCTTCGGTGGATCAGGCACTCTCGCTCTCATCACACTAGATAACGGTCTCGATCACAATCGTCCAAATACTTTGGGGGCGAAGACGCTCCTAGAGTTGAATGAACGAATCTCCGAAGCAGAGGCAAGTTCTGCAGTCGCAATTGCGATTACCGGTAAGCCATTCATCTTTGCTGCTGGTGCCGATCTCTCTGCTATCTCATTCTTGGCCGATCGGTCACAGGCGATGGCAATCGGAAAATTGGGCCACGATGTATTGCGCCGATTGAACGAGACAAAGAAGCCAACCTTTGCCTTCATCAACGGCTTAGCTCTGGGCGGCGGACTTGAAATTGGTCTGCATTGCGATTATCGAACGATCTCATCAACGGCATTCACTGCGCTACCCGAAGTTTTCCTTGGACTAGTACCGGGATGGGGCGGAGCGACGATTCTTCCTCAACTCATTGGCCCCGAAAAAGCTGTCCAAGTAATCATCACTAATGCGCTTAACAACAATTCGATGCTTCGCGCAAAGGATGCTCAAGCACTCGGGATCACCGATGCACTCTTTGAGCCGGCAGATTTCCTCGAGAAGTCCGTGAAGTTCGCCGCTGATGTTGTGAGTGGCAAGATCGCTGTAGATCGCGCGGATCACACCAAAGATCAATCCGCATGGGACGCTGCCATCGCAACAGGTGAAGCAGCTATTGCGAAGAAGTATGGAAAGGCTGATATCGCCTCCCCCAAGAAAGCTCTTGCTCTCATTAAGGCAGCTCAAACCTCATCCCGCGGAGAAGGATTTGATGCCGAAGATACTGCTCTCACGGATCTCGTTATGAGCGATCCACTTCGAGCATCTCTCTATGCCTTCAATCTGATTCAGAAGAAGCGCAAGAAGGTTGAGGGTGCACCGAAAGCTGCCTTGGCACGGAAGGTGACGAAGGTTGGCGTTGTTGGTGCAGGGCTTATGGCCTCTCAACTAGCGCTCATCATTCTGCGTAATTTGAAGGTACCTGTCGTCATCACCGACCTCGATCAAGAGCGCGTCGATAAAGGCCTCGCATATATCGGCGCTGAAATTCAGAAGCTAGTAGAAAAGCGACGCCTCTCCCCTGAAGGTGCAGCTCGACTCTCCGGCTTAATCTCAGGATCAACGGATAAGAAGGCATACGCCGGATGCGATTTTATTATCGAAGCGATCTTTGAAGAACTCCCACTCAAGCAGAAACTCTTCACCGAACTCGAGTCGATCGTTTCACCCGAATGCATTCTCGCGACAAATACTTCATCCTTATCTGTGACAAAGATGTCAGAAGGCTTGAAGAATCCCGAACGCGTTATTGGCTTCCACTTCTTTAATCCAGTGGCGGTAATGCCACTTCTAGAGATCGCTCGCACCGAATCAACTGATGACGCAACGACGGCTACTGCTGTTGCCATCGGTAAAGAGCTCAAGAAGACCATGGTGATCGTGAAGGATTCACCCGCCTTCGTGGTGAACCGTCTGCTCACTCGCTTCATGGGAGAGATCACAGATTCCATCGATGAAGGAACCCCGCCTGAAATCGCAGATGCAGCGATGATTCCGCTCGGGCTGCCAATGTCGTCGCTACAACTCCTTGGTTTAGTGGGGCCTGGTGTTGCACTCCACGTTGCTGAGACGCTTCATCACGAGCTGGGTGATCGCTACAAGATCTCTCCAACGATGCAAGCTTTTGTCGCCAACGGAATTCGCGCCTTCTACATCAAGGACGCTGATGGCAAGCAGGTTGTAAACCCAGATGCTCTCGCTCTCATCAAGGGCGGAGACCAACCATCAACGGTTGAGCAGGTCCGCACTCGCGCTTTGAACGCCCTCGCTCAAGAGGCTCGAATGATGCTCGATGAGGGCGTTGTTGCGACCGCTGCAGAGATTGATCTCTGCATGTTGCTTGGTTGTGGCTGGCCACTTCACCTTGGTGGAATCCTGCCTTACCTCGATCGTGAGGGAGTTAGTGCGCGCGTTGCTCGCTCGAATTTCCATCCTGCGGGAGTTGCATCTCTTCCAAAATAGAAGGGCTGTCGGCGCTCAACGAGCTCCATCCAACGAGAGATCGAGTAATACTCTGAACTGAGATTCCGATCTCAGCAAGAATTTCATTGCGCTTTCCATGATCGAAGAACTTCAGTGGGACCCCGATCGAGTGCACCGGGATAGTCAGGTCATGATCGCGGAAGAGTTCAGAGATCGTGCTGGCGATGCCACCATGCTCTATTCCGTCTTCAAGCACGACAACTCGCTGGAAGCGGGCCGCTAGCGAGATAAGCGACTTTGGAAGAGGCTTCACCCAACGCGGATCGATGACGGTGATGCCAATCCCTTCGCGATGAGCTTGTGCCGCTGCCTCAAGAGCAATCTGTGCAAGGGCTCCAACGCTTATAAAGAGGATGTCCGGCCTCTCATCTTGATACAAAACATCGATTCCACCGCGACGTTCCACGGCTGGAATATCAGCTATGACTGCACCCTTAGGGAAACGAATAACACTTGGGCCATCAGTGATGAGTACAGATTCTCGAAGCAACTCACGAAGCCGTGAACCATCGCGAGGTGCAGCAACCTGCAGGCCAGGAACAATGCCTGTTAGCGCCAGGTCCCACATGCCATTGTGAGATGCACCGTCATCGCCAGTTATACCGGCACGATCGAGCACAAAGGTGACTCCTGCTTTGTGGAGCGCAACATCGAGTAAGAGCTGATCGAATGCTCGGTTCAAGAAGGTGGAATAGACGGCTACAACTGGGTGCAGGCCTGCAAAGGCCATACCTGCAGCCGCAGTGACTGCATGTTGTTCTGCAATGCCCACATCGAAGATTCGGTCGGGGAACTCTTTCGCAAAGGGATCTAACCCGGTCGGTCCTTGCATTGCTGCGGTGAGAGCAACGATATCTGGACGAGATTTGGCTATCTGAAGAATCTCATCAGAGAAGATCGACGTCCATGAGGTAACAGCTTTCGCAAGCGATACACCGGTCGCAGGATCCACGACGCCGACTGCATGGAACTTCTCAGCCTCATCCATGATCGCTGGCGCATGGCCACGACCCTTCTCCGTAATGACATGCACCAAGACTGGAGCGCCAAAATCTTTTGCGAGCTTAAGTGCACTCTCGATCGCCGCAATGTTATGACCATCGACCGGCCCGATATATTTTAATCCGAGATCTTCAAACATACCTTGGGGTGCGACGATATCTTTGATGCCCTTCTTCACGCCGTGCAAAGTCTCATAGATGGGATGGCCAACTACTGGAGTACGTTCGAGAACTCCTTTGCCCCAATCTAAGAACTTCTCATATCCGCTTGTTGCACGAAGGGTCGAAAGATAGGTCGCAAGTCCCCCAATAGTTGGAGAGTAACTTCGCTCATTGTCATTGACGACAATGACGAGCGGAAGTTCTTCATTCGCCGCGATATTATTCAAAGCTTCCCATGACATTCCACCGGTCAGTGCACCATCTCCGACGAGTGCGATAACTTTTCGGTCTTTGATTCCCTGAACTTTGAAGGCTGCGGCAATGCCATTAGCCCAGGAGAGGGCTCCTGAAGCGTGTGAATTTTCTACGACATCGTGTTCAGATTCTGCTCGGCTTGGATACCCAGAGATTCCACCCGCTTGACGAAGATGGTCAAACTGACCTGCTCGACCGGTGAGGATCTTATGCACATAGCTCTGGTGACCAGTATCGAAGACCATCACATCATGAGGTGATTGGAAGACCCGGTGCATCGCAATCGTTAATTCAACGACCCCAAGATTTGGACCTAGATGGCCGCCACTTCGTGAGACTTTCTCAATAAGGAACCAACGGATCTCGACGGCAAGTTCGTTGAGCTGTGCCTCAGTAAGTCCCTGAAGGTCGGCCGGGGTCTTGATCTCTTCGAGCATCATGCGAGTGTAATCTCTCAAGGGCAGCTTCGCCCGATTTATCCTATTTCAGGAGTGATCGGAGCACGTATTGCATGATGCCACCATGACGGTAGTAATCCGCCTCACCTGGTGTATCAATACGGACTAGCGCTTGGAAACTCTTCCCGTCAGCGAGAACTGTCACTGTCTTGGGAGTAAATCCCTCATTCAAAGCAACGATCCCCTGAATATCAAAGGTCTCCTGTCCTGTGAGTCCAAGAGTGGCAGCACTCTCCCCCGGTAGATATTGCAGAGGTAGAACGCCCATACCGATGAGATTAGAGCGATGGATACGTTCAAAGGATTCAGCGATCACTGCTTTTACTCCAAGGAGTGCAGTTCCCTTCGCTGCCCAGTCGCGTGATGAACCAGAGCCGTACTCTTTTCCAGCCAGAATGACGAGTGGAATTGATTGTGCTTGATACTCCATTGATGCGTCGTAGATTGTTGACTGCTCACCGTTGCGGAGGAAGTTGCGGGTGAAACCACCAGAAACATCATCAAGGAGAAGGTTCTTCAAGCGAATATTTGCGAAGGTTCCGCGGATCATCACCTCATGGTTTCCACGGCGAGAACCATATGAGTTGAAATCTATACGTTCGATGCCATGATCAGCAAGATACTTACCAGCCGGCGAATCAGCCTTGATATTGCCTGCAGGAGAGATGTGATCAGTCGTAATCGAGTCGCCCAGAACTGCAAGGACACGGGCTGATGCAATGTCTGTCAGTGCCTTTGGCTCTCGTGGCATGCCATCAAAATATGGCGGCTTGCGAACATAGGTCGACTTCTCGTCCCACTCAAAGGTCTTTCCGGTTGGTGTCGCAAGCGACTTCCAGCGATGATCGCCATCAAAGACTGTTGAGTAATCTTTCTTAAACATATCTGACGAGATTACTGAGTCGATCACGGCCTGAATCTCTGACTGTGAAGGCCAGATATCTTTGAGGTAGACGGGCGCGCCACTCTGATCGGTGCCAATCGGATCCGATTCAAAGTCATGATCCATCGTTCCGGTCAGTGCGTAAGCAACGACGAGTGGAGGTGAAGCTAGGTAGTTCATCTTTACATCAGGACTAATGCGACCCTCGAAATTTCGGTTTCCAGAGAGAACTGCGGTAACAGCAAGATCGTTCTCGTTAATCGCCTTACTGATCTCAATAGGGAGAGGGCCTGAATTTCCGATACATGTAACACAGCCATAACCAACGAGGTTAAAGCCAAGACCTTCCAAATAAGGTGTGAGGCCAGATTTATCAAAGTAATTGGTGACGACCTTTGAGCCAGGCGCTAGAGATGTCTTCACCCAAGGCTTTGAAGTGAGGCCCTTCTCGACCGCCTTCTTGGCGAGAAGCGCCGCTCCGATCATCACTGACGGGTTGGAAGTATTTGTGCACGATGTGATTGAAGCGATAACAACCGCACCATTTTTCAATTCTGCGCTCTTACCTGCATGGGTATATGGGACAGAGGTCGTTGTGGTCTTATCGGTCAGATAGGAAGGAAGAATCTTTTCGAATGAGCCCTTTGATGCGCTCAAGGAGATGCGGTCTTGCGGGCGCTTTGGTCCAGAGATTGATGGAACGACTGTAGAGAGATCGAGTTCAACCGTCTCGGAGAATCGTGGCGCGAGATCAGCGTTATGCCAGAGGCCGTTGATCTTCGCATACTTCTCGACGAGTTCGATCTGATCATCACTTCGACCAGTAAGGCGGAGGTAATTCAAAGTCTCGTCATCGACTGGGAAGATTGCACAAGTGGATCCGTATTCCGGCGCCATATTTCCGATAGCAGTTCGAGTCGCCATCGCGAGCTTGGTCACGCCAGGTCCATAGAACTCTACAAACTTTCCAACGACGCCAACTTTACGAAGAATCTCAGTGATGGTGAGTACGAGGTCAGTAGCAGTCGTACCGACAGGGAGATCTCCCGAGAGTTTGAATCCGAGTACTTGCGGGATCAGCATCGATACCGGCTGGCCGAGAAGCGCAGCTTCAGCTTCGATACCACCGACTCCCCAGCCAAGAACACCTAGACCATTGACCATTGTCGTGTGTGAATCGGTGCCAACAAGAGTATCTGGGTAGGCGCGAAGAACACCATCAACTGTTCGAGTCATGACTACGCGGGCGAGATATTCAATATTTACTTGGTGAACGATTCCCGTTCCGGGTGGAACAACTTTGAACTCATCGAAGGCGGTCTGTCCCCAGCGCAAGAAACGGTAGCGCTCTTGATTGCGGCCATATTCAATATCGGTGTTCTCTTCGAATGAAGTCTTGGTTCCAAATACATCTGCAATCACGGAGTGGTCGATCACAAGTTCGGCTGGAGCGAGTGGATTGACCTTGGTTGGGTCTCCCCCGAGCTCAGCAATCGCCTCACGCATTGTGGCTAGATCAACGATACAAGGAACGCCGGTGAAGTCCTGCATGATCACGCGAGCTGGCGTGAATTGGATTTCGGTATCTGGAGTCGACGCTGGGTTCCACTGTGCAAGTGCCGTTATCTGCTCAGCCGTGATATTTGCACCATCTTCAGTGCGAAGAAGATTCTCTAAGAGAATCTTCAGGCTGTAGGGCAGATCCGCAGATCCCTCGAGCCCCGTGATATCAAAGATCTCATAGCTCTTACCTGCAACAGATAGCGACTTCTTGGCGTTAAAGGAGTTCTTGCTCATGCCCTCATCTTAGTGAATCCGCTAGGCGAGGTTAAAGCGGACCACGGTCTCTACGTGTTGGGTCATAGGAAAGAGGTCGAAAGCCACGATCGAATCCATCGTGTAGCCACCTTCTGTGATCCATTTCGCATCCCGAGCGAGGGAGGCAGGGTCGCAGGAGACGTAGACGATAGAAGTTGGTCGAAGCTTGAGAAGAGTGAGAACCACTACTTCACCAGCGCCAGTACGTGGTGGATCCAAAAGTACGAGATCTACCTTCTCAATTTTAGGAAGGAGCTGCTCAACCATTCCAGAGTGGATCTGAACATTTGAGTAGCCCTTGAAGATTGATGCTGCGTCACTGAGTGCGCGGCGATCTGACTCGATCAGATGCACCTTTCCTTTTGGTCCGACCGCTTGTGCAAGTGCGCCACTGAAGAGTCCAGCCCCACCGTAGAGATCGCAGACAGTATCGCCAGGGCGAACATCGAGCGTCTCCATCACATGTTCAACAAGTGAAGCTGGTGCAGATCTGTGCGCCTGCCAAAAAGTTACGGGGGAGATTGTGTAGGTCATTCCTTCTACAACTTCATGTAGTTGCGTTGGTCCAGAGAGACTGCGTCCACCTCGAGAGACATTCGTTTCGCCAGATGATGAGGTCGCAACTTCAATACGGGCATCACCATTCCACGTCTTACCTGCAAGCGCGGGTACATTCATCTCTTCGACCGCGATTAAGCACTCATCAATCTCTTGGACTTCTTTGCTTCGACTCTTGTAGAAACCAATCTTGCCGAAATCTGAAATTGCAAAATCCATGCGAGTGCGCCAATGAAGTCCATCCGATGGCTCTACTCCGCGAACTTCGCACGTGAGCCCAAGAGCAGCCAAATCAATTTTGCCCAGTCGAGCGAACTGCTCGGTGACGATCGCTGCCTTCAACTCTCTCTGATAATCAATCTCAATGTGCTGGAAGTCGCAGCCACCGCATCCACCAGCGCCAGAGAACTCGCAAGGAGGTGAGACTCGATGGTCGGATGCTTCTAAAACCTCAACCACATCGGCTCGGGTTACCTTTGATACAACTGACGTCACTTCAACAAGAACGCGTTCGCCAGGAATCGCGTGTCGGACGAAGAGGACTTGACCTTCATGACGAGCGATGAAGTGGCCACCGTGGGCCGGTCCAAGGATGTCAACGGTTACCCGATCCCCTACCTGGAGCCGTTCGCGCTCTTGCATCGGCTGGTGATCAAGACTCTCGTTTTCCATTTACCAACCCTAACCCAGATTCGCGGTAGGGTTTGCGTGTGCATGTAGTCATCATGGGGTGCGGTCGAGTTGGTTCTGGCCTTGCGCTAGAACTTGAAGCTGCCGGTCACACCGTCGCAATCATTGATCAAAATCGTGAATCATTCCGCCGTCTTGGACCAAATTTCAATGGTCGTACCGTTGCTGGAGTTGGTTTCGATCGAGATACCCTCCTTGAGGCAGGAATCGCTGAAGCCCATGCATTCGCTGCAGTATCTAATGGCGATAACTCGAATATTTTGGCGGCCCGTGTTGCGCGCGAAACCTATGGTGTCGAAAATGTTGTTGCACGTATCTACGATGCTGGTCGCGCCGAGATCTATCAGCGCCTTGGAATTCCTACTGTTGCAACGGTCCTTTGGACGACAGACCAAATATTGCGTCGATTGGTTCCGGAAGGATCGCGGTCGGAGTGGCGCGATGCAAGTGGGCTCATTCAACTCTGCGAAGTAAGCCTGGAATCAAATTGGTATGGCAAGCCGGCCTCGCTCATTGAAGATTTAACACCTGCACGATTAGCTTTCATCACCCGTCTCGGCGAAGGTCTGATTCCTGATGATAAGACCGTCTTGCAGGAAGGTGACCTCGTCCATCTCATGGTCACTGAGACAGATCTTCCAGAGGTAGATGCCATTCTCGCTAAGTCACCTGAGGGGCACTAATGCGTATCGCAATCGCTGGAGCAGGAAATGTCGGCCGTGCTATCGCCCGAGAACTCTTAGGCAATGGCCATCATGTTCTTCTGATCGACCGTGATCCAAAAGCACTCAAGATGGAGTCTGTACCAACAGCAGAGTGGCTCCTCGCCGATGCATGTGAAATTGCTTCACTCGATAACGCGAAGTTAGATGGTTGCCAGGTTTTGGTAGCGGCAACTGGTGATGACAAGGTAAACCTCGTCTGTTCTCTTCTTGCCAAGACCGAATACGGCGTTCCACGTGTTGTCGCTCGCGTTAATCATCCTAAGAATGAGTGGCTCTTTGACTCCTCTTGGGGTGTTGATGTCGCGGTATCAACCCCTCGAATTATCAGCGCACTCGTTGAGGAAGCGGTATCAGTTGGCGATGTCGTCCGACTCTTCTCACTCCGTAAGGGTGAAGCTAACCTCGTTGAAATTACTCTCCCAGATAATGCCGCTGCATGTGGTAAGACAATTGAAGAGATCTCTTTCCCAGCCAACTCATCGCTCGCTGCGATTGTGCGTGATGGTCGCGTAATTTCACCAGAGTCACATATGCTCTTGGCCAGCGGTGATGAACTTCTCTTTGTAGCGACCGCGCTGGCCGAATCAGAGCTAAAGAGCTGCCTCTTAGGAAATTAAGCCTCTTCGTTTTCAGAGGAGATCTTCACTGAAGGAGTTCGGCGAATTATCTGCCAACTTCCCCACAGCACTATCAGGTAGAGCGGATATCCAAGGAAGAAATTTGCCACGCCTAGCTCGTTGAGTTTGTTGGCACGATAGAGCGGATATTGAATCGCAATTCGAAGTGCAAACATCGCGACCCAAAGCCAACCGGCGTTGGTATAAGCCTTTCGCCTTGCAACGTTCTTGCGCCATGCAAGATTCTCGCCGATGATGGGTCCAATTATTAGACCCAGCAGCGGGAAGCGTAGGAGATTTGCGGTTCCGTAGAGGATCAAAAAAGCGATGTTCTTATAGATGCTCGGAAGGTAGAAGGCCGAAGCCTTTCCACTATGGCCGGCGAAGAGCGCACAGATCGCGATCCCAAAGAGGCCACTCAGTGCATGTTGCAGTGAATCACGCTTGAGGAGTCGAGCGATTGTGAGCACGATCGACAATGCAATTGATGCGACGAGTGCGCTCCGTAAGTGATGGCCAAAGTTGAAGACGACAAGGAAGAGAACAGAGGGAATTCCGCTGTCAATGAGACCTCGCGTACCGCCTAATGCAGCGAGAATCTTTGCGCGGTCTTCATGATTTTCGCCAGCACTCATGATCGACCGGTGCTTCCAAAGCCACCTGCACCACGTTCGGTTCCGGGAAGCGAATCAACCTCTACAAAGGTGGCGTGTTCAACTCTTTGAATGACCAATTGTGCGATCCGATCGCCTTTAACAAATGAGATGGCTTTACGCAGATCATGATTGATAAGAATAATCTGGAGTTCGCCTCGATAGGCGGCATCCACCGTTCCAGGTGTATTCACCATCGAAACGCCATGCTTAATCGCCAACCCAGATCGTGGATGGACGAAAGCTGCGAAACCTTGAGGGAGGGCAATCGATAAACCAGTTGGAACAAGTGCCCGCTCCCCTGGCTCGATCGTGACATCTACGCGAGTGCAAATATCTGCGCCAGCATCACCTGGTCGACCGTAGACCGGCAATGGAATCGAATCATCTAGCCTGGTTATAAGTACTTGCACCGTCATGGATTGATCTCAAAATCAGGATCTACGAAGGCTAGAAGTTCAGGATGCGCGGTGACATGATCCAAATAAGCCTTCGGAGCATTCTCCAAGAAGTGTGACATTGGCACGACAATGAAGAGAGCCGATGATTTCACTGCAATGGGTCCATATAGTGAGTCGAGATGTCCTTCGGCAGCGACATAGACCTTTCGGCGAACTTGACCCGTGATCCATGCTCGAATGTGAAGCTCTGTTCCAAGTGGAACGGGCAAAATAAAATCTGTTTCAAGACGGGCTGTTACGGCTGGGGCGCGAATTAACCACATTAACTTTCCAAGGGCCTCATCAAAGGCCAGCGAGAGCAGGCCGCCATGCGCCAAGCCAGGTGCTCCTTGATGATTCTCCGTCACTGTAAATACAGCGGTGAGATCTTGGCCTTCTCCTACATGTGCAACAAGATGCAACCCGGTCGGATGAAGTTCTCCGCAACCAAAACAGTGGCCGAAGTGAGACGGGATCTTTGTTCCAGATGGCGGTGCCTTCGGATGTCGAGGTGGGATTACTGCCTCTTCTGGCGGGACTGTACTTGGCACTCTGCTCACGGGAAGTAGCCTACTAGTTGGCGATTCGAGGGTAAGTTAATCTCATGAGCGAATCGGGCCGAATCGAGAGTCAGAAGATCTTATGGCGCGATCCATGGCCGATCTGGCTCTGGCTCTTCCTGCTCTTCTTAGCTGCTTCGCTCTCCTTGG
>Ga0214201_1000180_pt1 | contig 26101 bp, 24 predicted proteins | sample TroBogEpilimnion_32_FD_153039 | JGI IMG/M metagenome (GOLD analysis project Ga0214201, IMG submission 153039) | Freshwater microbial communities from Trout Bog Lake, WI - 29MAY2009 epilimnion | ecosystem: Environmental > Aquatic > Freshwater > Lake > Epilimnion/Euphotic zone | place: Trout Bog...
CGCAATGGTTCACTTTGGAAGCCTTCAAGGCGATTGCACATGGTCAATTCGCACAAGGTCTCTTCGATTCATTTATTCTTGGAGTGCTCGTTGCAGTCGTCTCCGCTCTCTTAGCAACCTTTATCGCCTGGATAGTGCTCCGCACTGACTCCCCGGTCAGAAAAGTTTGGCCGTTTTTCGTCTTTGCCCTTCTCTTAGCGCCCTCTTATCTCATAGCACTCGGCTGGCAGCGACTCATCGAGCAACGCGGCGTTCTCGATATCATGGGGGTCCCAAGTGCAGGCATTAGAAATCTCTTTTATGGCCCTGTCGGAGTCTTTGTTGTACTTGCGGTCAAAGGCCTGCCATTCGCCTATCTAGTCATAAGTAACGCGATGCGCAGCCTCGGAGGAGAGTTTGAAGATGCAATCCGCGTGCATGGCGGCAACCGCCTTGAAGCATTCAAGACCATGGCTACTCTGCTCTCCCCGGCAATTTGGTCTGCCATTGCTATCGTCTTTGCCGAGTCGATCTCTGACTTCGGTGTAGCAGCTACATTCTCATCTGAATCTCACTTCCCAATAGCCACCTACAGCCTCTATCTCGCAATTGAGAATTTTCCGGCCAATTACCCGGTTGGCGCTGCGGTTGGCGCAGTTCTCTTGATCTTAATAGTTATCGCTCTTTTACTGCAGGCGAAGAATTTGAGAGGGCGAAGCTTCCGCACTCTAAGTGGAAGAACTCGACCATTTCGACGCATCGAGCTTGATTTCAAGGGCAAGGCCATCTCAACAGGGTTTGTTTTAACTGTCCTGCTTCTCACTCTTGGCGTTCCCGCCTTCGGAGCCCTATCTGCCTCTGCACTTAGCGGAGTCGGATCTCCATTCTCTGGCCATTCCTGGACTCTCGATAATTATCGTAGAGTCATCGGTTTGACCTCTCTCCATGATCCCTTGATCTTCTCTTCCAAGATTGCACTCATCGTGGCGCTCTTTGCCGCTCTGCTTGCCGCGGTATGTGCGCGGTTACTTACTCAAAAGAAGGCAGGGGTCGGCGCTCAGCTTCTCGACTTCATTCTGCTCGCTGCAGTTGCGCTACCAGGAATCGTATTCGCCGCAGGATACATCTTCGCTTACAACTTGCCTCTAACGAACAAGTTAGGGATCCATCTATATGGAACGACGGCTCTTCTAGGCCTGGCGTACCTCGCCGGAGCTCTTCCTTCTACTAGTCGATCGCTAGTTGGCAACATGAGTCAACTACAAGAGTCGCTTTCAGAAGCCTGTCGAGTCCATGGTTCAAATGCTGTAAAGACTTGGTTTGATGTAACAATGCCGATAATTGCCAAGCCTCTGCTTGCTGCCTTCTGTCTCACTTACGCCGGGACCCTCTTGGAACTACCGGTCTCCCAACTCTTGTATTCGGCCGGATCCGTACCTCTTTCGGTGGGTATCGATAAGGCATTAGCGAACTATGACTATGGCGGTGGAACAGCCATGGAAGTTCTTGGCATTCTTTCGGCTCTGGTAGTCGTTGGGATCTCTTACTCTCTCTTTGCACTATTGGCCCCTCGTGGATGGAAACGGATCGGAGTAGCACGTGAGCGATGAAAAAAATGGTCAACTAGTTACCGTAAAGGGGGCTTCAAAGTTTTACGGTGACCTCGCAGCTCTTAATTCTCTCGACCTTACGATCGAACCGGGAAATTTCACTGTTCTACTTGGGCCATCAGGATCGGGGAAATCGACTCTCATCCGCTCGCTGGCTGGTATTGAAAGGATTGATCAGGGAAGTATCCACTTCGGTTCGCAGGTCATGACCGAGGGAGAAAAGCACGTCGCACCAGAGAAGAGAAATCTAGCCATGGTCTTTCAGGATTATGCACTCTGGCCACACCTGACTGCCCGAGAGAACGTAGCCTATGCAATCAAGCGAAGATCATTCAGTCGTGAGAAGTCCGAAGAGCACGTCGTGGAGATTCTCAATCGTGTCGGATTGGGAAATAAGCTCAACAACTATCCATCCGAACTCTCTGGTGGTGAACAACAGCGAGTCGCTCTAGCGCGCGCGATTGTTGCAAAACCATCACTACTCCTCTTCGACGAGCCGCTCTCCAATCTCGATGCCGATCTTCGTGAGCGTCTAAGGATTGAGATTTCAACTCTTACCCGTGAAATTGGTGCATCTGCTCTCTACATCACCCACGATCAATCCGAGGCCTTCGCACTCGCCGATCAAATCGGCGTGATTAATAAGGGCTCGATCGAACAGATCGATACCCCCGAGAACATCTACAACAATCCTTCGACTCGCTTCGTTGCGACTTTTACTGGCACGGCGGGCATTTTTAGAGGCATCGTGAGTTCGGTAGACGAGAAGAGTTGTGTCGTTGCGCTAGGAGATGAGTCTCTCAAGGCACGTCACACGGTGAACCTTTTGGTTGGCCAGGAGGTGGACCTTTTGGTCCGACCTGCCGCAACTAGTTTTACAAAGACTGATGAGAACCGCATCTCATCGACCATCACGGATATCGCCTATCGAGGTCGTGGATATGAGCACGCCATTGAGACCAAATATGGCTCGCTCACTGGAGTCTTCGATACGATTTCACATGGTCGAGGTCAACAGATGGAGGTCTCCATTGATCCAGATCGCTGCATTGCCTTTCCGCACGAACGTAAAATCTAAGGGGACTCATGCTTCACTCACTGAGCGGTAACGACATCGCCCTATTTGTTTCAGTCTTTCTTGCTTGCGCTGTTGAAGCGGTTGAAGCGGTCACTATCATTCTGGCGGCTGGTACCGCCCGCGATTGGCGATCATCCTTTCAAGGAGTGATCTCAGGTCTTATCGTTCTCGCTGGGCTCATCGTTGTTCTCGGACCAAGCATTGACCGCCTTCCGAAGAGCACTCTTCGATTGACTGTTGGTGGCCTTCTCCTCGTCTTCGGAATGCAATGGCTACGTAAAGCAGTTCTTCGAGCAAGTGGATTTAAGGCTCTTCACGATGAAGAGAAGATCTTCAAGGATGAAGTTGCAGCCGCTCAAGGTGTCGCTAAGGTTTCACGTTTTGTCGTCACCGATTGGTATGCCTTCACGCTCTCCTTTAAGGGAGTTCTCCTCGAAGGTCTTGAAGTTGTCTTTATCGTTGTGACCTTTGGAATCATCCAAAAGGGATCAAATCCACAAGCTTTTACGCTCGCAGTATGGGCGGCTGCTCTGGCTGTAGTGATCGTTGCTATCGCCGGCTTCGCTATTCATAAGCCACTATCTCGTGTGCCAGAGAATACGATGAAGTTCATTGTAGGAACGCTCCTCACCTCATTCGGCATATTTTGGGGAGCAGAAGGCGCCGGAGCTAATTGGCCGCATTCCGACCTGTCACTCCTTGCGATTATTCCGTTCGTACTTCTCATCTGCCTTGCGATCATTGAAGTTCTCAAGCGTCGTAAGGCCATGGGTCTTCCTACTCGCAAACTCAATCTGCCTACCTTCAGCGAGCCATCGAAGGATTCATCGCTTCCTGTTCGCTTTATCGGCGGATTCCTCTTCTTCTGGTATGACTTCATCATTGGTGATGATTGGCGCGTAGCGGCAGGCGTGATTCTAGGCTTCGTTGCCACTCATGCGGTTGGACTATCTGGTTGGTGGATGATGCCGGCGATCGTAGCCCTCATGCTCGGCTATACCTTGCATGAGGTCACCAGACCAGCGAAGGTCAGCGCTTAACTCTTACTTAAGAACGCAGGGCTACAGCGAGCTCTCTGAAATCCTCAACAAGTAGGTCGATCTCAGTTTGAGTATGCGCAAGGCTGATGAGCCACTGTTCATCGAGTCCGGGAGGCGTAATAATTCCTCGGTTAAGTGACCAGAGCCATGAGAGCTCTGCGATCTCGAAATCAGTCGCCTTGTAATCGCGATAATTGCGCACTGGATCGATAGACCAGGTAATGCAACCCTTCACACCAAAACCAACCGTATGGGCTGGAAGTTCATACTCATTAATCAGGTCGGTGATGCGATCGAGGGCATTGTGATTGAGACGCTCTGCCTCGGCTAACGCCTCAGTTGTTGCGACCATATCGACGCCACGGATACCAGCCATAGCGATTGGGCTGCCATTAAACGTTCCGTAATGTGGCATCCGGTTATCGGTGATTGCATCCATATATTTCTTCTTGCCACCGAATGCAGCAACCGGCATTCCGCCACCGATTGATTTAGCGAACGTAATGAGATCAGGTTGTACGCCAAGACGTACGGCGGCGCCGTTTGGTCCGGCAGTAAGGCCAGTCTTTACTTCATCAAAGATCAGAATAATTCCGTATTGGTCGCAGAGCTCGCGCACTCGCTCCAGATAACCATCATCAGGAAGAACGATTGCGAGGTTCTCAAGGACTGGTTCAACGATAAAGCAGGCGATCGAAGCATGATCACGAGCGAAGACCTTTTCAAGGGCTGGTATGTCGTTGAAGGGAATAACGAAGACAACGCCAGGACATGTGCCTGGTTGAACGACGGCGTTTGGTTCTGCGGCAGATCCAGCCTCAGAGAGGGCTGGCTTACCGGAGACGGTCATGGAATCTGAGCTACCGTGATATCCGCCTTCGACCTTAACGATTGCATCTTTGCCAGTGAAGGCCTTTGCGGTCCGTACGGCATACATCGTCGCTTCAGTACCGGAGTTTGCGAAGCGAACTTGATCAATCTGGAAACGCTTGCAGAGGCGCTCCCCTGCATCACGAGAGATCGGTGAGGGTGTGACGAAGAGCATTCCAGTCTCAAGTGCCTTCTGAGTCTCGGCCACAACCGTTGGATTCAAATGCCCAGCAAGCATCGCTCCAAATCCCATCGAGAGATCGAGCAGTTGACGGCCATCGACGTCACTCATATATGCGCCCTTGGCAGATGTAATAGAGATCGGATAAGGATCCCAATGCTGGAAGCTAGAGACCACACCCATAGGCATGCTCTGTGCGGCTACCTTGAATTCTCTCCCTGATGCAGCCGTATCGCGAGTGAAGCGATCCCATTCCGCAGCCATTAACTTTGCAACGATGCTCTTATCAACAGGATGTGTCTGTGAAGCTGTCCTCGTATACTTATTGGGGTTCAGTGAATTTTTCATTTGTGCCAAGGTATCAGAAGCCTCAAAAAGAGTCATTTTTCACCCATTATATGCGTGTTGTTTTTAGACGTTTTTCGAATATTCTTCAAAGAACAGATAATATTCACGACAGTAAACTTCAAGTCTTCAATTAATCAGAAAGGTAGTGAAGGGTCACTCATGTCTAAAAAAGTTACCGAAGATGGTCTCGATCCAAATCGTTGGCGCGCGCTCGCCGTTATTGCGCTCGCCCAGCTTATGGTTGTTCTCGATGCATCTATCGTCAATATTGCAATTCCAAGTGCGCAACGCGATCTCCACATCTCTGCTGCCAATCGCCAGTGGGTTGTTACGGCATACACACTTGCCTTTGGATCACTCCTCTTACTTGGTGGTCGCATCGCCGACGTCGTCGGTCGTAAGAAGATCTTCATCACCGGCTTGATCGGTTTCGCTGCCGCATCAGCACTTGGTGGAATCGCATCAACACAGGGTCTCCTCTTCGCTGCACGCGGACTACAAGGCGTCTTTGGTGCTCTCCTTGCACCAGCCGCACTCTCCCTCATCAACGTCACCTTCACACTTCCTAAAGAGCGCGCAAAGGCCTTCGGCGTCTACGGCGCAATCGCTGGCGGCGGAGCTGCTATCGGTTTGATCATGGGTGGAACTCTCACTCAATATGCTTCATGGCGTTGGTGCTTGGGCGTCAATGTCCCGATCGCACTCCTCGCTGTATCGATGGCACTCCCATGGCTACATGAGTCACATGCTGAAGGCGAAAACGCCTACGACATCCCAGGTGCAGTTACTGTCTCACTAGGCTTACTCTCACTCGTTTACGGGTTGAGCCAAGCAGCGACTAAGGGTTGGGCGAAGAGTTCGACTTACCAATACTTCATTATCGCCGCAGTTCTCCTCGTTCTCTTCTTCATCATTGAATCTCGAGTGAAGCATCCACTTCTGCCAGTTCGAGTTCTGGCCGAACGCAACCGTGGTGGCTCCTACCTTGCGACCCTACTTATCGGATCAGGACTCTTCACGATGTTCCTCTTCCTCTCGATCTACTTCCAGAATGTTCTTGGGTATAGCGCGCTGAAGTCAGGGTTCGCTTTCCTTCCATTCTCTCTTGGAGTAATTACCTTCGCAGGTGTCGCATCAACTCTTCTGCCTAAGGTGGGAGCTCGTCCATTGATGCTCACTGGCCTCTTGATGGCAACGATCGGTCTCTTCTATCTCTCACGATTCACACCACATTCTTCTTACCTCACCGCAATCCTGCCTGCGCTCATCATCATGAGTACTGGCCTCGCACTTGTCTTTATCCCAAGTGCTACAACAGGTTTGCATGGAATCGGTGGTCGTGACTCTGGAGTTGCATCCGCGATGATCAACACCAGCCAGCAAATTGGTGGATCACTCGGGGCTGCTCTTCTTAATACGGTCGCAGTCACTGCCTCGTCTAGCTTTGCAGCTTCACACACTTCTCTTGGAAAGGCGCTCCCAGCCTTTGCCGCTGTTCACGGCTTCTCAACCGCCTTCCGCTTTGGAGCAATATTCCTAGCAGTTGCTGCCGTAATCATCGCTTTTACAATCAATGTCGGTAAGCATGCATCAGAAGGCACTGAAGGAGTTGTTCTCCACTAAAACTATCGAAGGTTACTTTCTGCGGTAGATAAAGATCCCAAAGAGCAGGCCGAGTACGATCAGTACGGTCGAAGACGCTACAAGGGCGAAGTTCTTAGAAGTTCCGTGATGCGGTTGCACCGTCGTAATTGGCGTTGTAGCCGCATCCTTCTTATAGCTGAAGGTGAACTCTCCATCGAGAACATGGCCGTCAGCTGCTGCAATGCGGTAGTTAACAAGTACTGGGCCTTCAGCTGTGTTGGGCTTTACGCCAACCGTAATGACGGCGCCGTTTACCTTCGTATCGCCCTCAAGCGACTGTGCGGCAGCATTCGTCACACTGACCTTATTGATCTGGGCGCCTGCTAGTACTTGGAGCGGCTCTCCAAAAGTAAGCGTGATGTGATCTGGCCAGCTCTGGATTGTTGTGTCATGAGCAGGATCGCTCGAGATGAGCGTCGTGTGCGCAGATGCCGTGAGAGGAAGAGCGGTGAGAATCATCGCAACAGATGCGAGCAGGAACTTTTTCATAGGCCAATCCTAATCAAGGAAGAAATCAAGTAAAAATTCAGTTGTTCCTGGCTTTACCGAGTACTTCTCTAAATCGGTTATACCTTCTGACGCCAAGACTTCATCATCGACGAAGAAGTTCCCCGAGGTCGTTTTTCCGTCGCGATTGAGGATGATGTAGGCCGAATCTGAGAGGATCTCAGGTGTTCGACAGAAGTCGGTATCTACTCCAGGAATCATCGCCAGTGCGGCAGTATCGATCGCCGTACGCGGCCAGAGTGCATTCACTCCGATGCCATCACGTTTAAACTCTTCAGCAAGCCCCAGAACGCACATGCTCATCCCATACTTCGCCATTGTGTAGGCAAGGTGTGGCTTAAACCATTTTGCTTTCATAGAGAGTGGAGGTGAGAGTGTCAGGATATGTGGATTGCGTCCCTCTGCGGCAGATTTCTTGAGGTGAGGAAGAGCGGCTTGAGAGGTAAGGAATGTTCCGCGCACATTGACATCGAACATCAAATCAAAGCGCTTTGCTGGAGTTGCAAGCGTCGGAGTCAGATTGATTGCACTTGCGTTATTGATGAGAATATCGATACCGCCGAAGGTTTCTACCGTCTTTGAAATAGCGGCTTCAATCTGTGCCTCATCGCGGATATCGCATTGGATTGCGAGTCCTTCTCCCCCAGCGGCATTAATCTCCTCGACCGCTGTATAGATGGTGCCGGGAAGTGTCGGATGTGGCTCGGTCGTCTTCGCGGCAATCGCCACCTTTGCGCCATCTTGAGCTGCTCGTAGCGCGATCGCCAGCCCGATGCCGCGTGATCCGCCAGTGATAAATATCCGCTTACCTGCAAGTGACACGTTAATCCTTCTTTCGTGAGGTCATGAACTTCATAAAGGCGCCTTGCGTCTCATCGGATTGGAGTGCGATCCGGAACATCTCGCCTTCGGCGAGCATCACATTCTCGACCGCAATATGCGAGCCGCTCTTCAGCAAGGCTTTAGTGTTGAGTACTGCACTTGGCGGTTGATCGGCGATAACGGCAGCAACCTCAAGTGCCTTTGCATTAGGGCTCTCTTCGATACTGTTGATGAGACCCATCTCAAGCGCTTCGGCTGATCCAAAGCTACGGCCGGTCATGAATATCTCAGATGCTTTGGCATGGCCCACAAGGCGCGGAAATAGAAGACTCGAGCCTGCTTCTGGAACTAATCCAAGCGTCACGAATGGCATGGCAAAGAGCGCATCAGCTGCCGCATAGACGAGATCGCAGTGAAGGAGCATCGTGGTTCCAATACCGACGGCATTGCCTTGGACAGCAGCAATCAGCGGTTTGGGAAATTCATGAATCGCTTTGAGAAAGTGAAAGACCGGCGACGACATCGTGATCTCTTCATTCATGAAATCCATAATGTCATTACCTGCTGTGAAAGCTTTCCCATTTCCGGAGATGAGAACGGTTCGGATCGCAAAATCCCCCGCTGCGGCGTTCAAGTTATTAGCCAAGGTCATATACATCGCCTGGGTTATCGCATTCTTCTTCTCTGGGCGATTGAGAGTGAGATGCAGAGTTTGGTCGATCTGTTCGATCAGGATCTCAGACATAGGTGAATCCTACTCAGCGGTAATCAATAAAAGAAGCCCCCAGATTTCTCTGAGGGCTCTCTTTCTTACTCTTGAATTACTTTACTGATCTGGATTTAGCGCTCTAGCTCTCCACGGATGAAGGCTTCAGTCTTCTCATGTGCCTGCTCATCTGTGTACTGAGTAGGAGGTGTCTTCATGAAGTAACTTGAAGGTGAGAGCAATGGTCCACCGATCTTGCGATCCAAGGCGATCTTCGCGCAACGAAGCGCATCGATGATGACGCCTGCTGAGTTTGGTGAATCCCATACTTCGAGCTTGTACTCAAGGTTGAGCGGAACATCACCGAAGGCGCGGCCTTCTAGGCGAACGTAGGCCCACTTGCGATCATCGAGCCATGGGATGTAATCCGATGGACCGATGTGAACATTCTTTGAGCCCATATCGTGATCGAGCTGTGAAGTCACAGAATTTGTCTTTGAGATCTTCTTTGATTCAAGACGATCGCGCTCGAGCATATTCTTGAAGTCCATATTTCCACCAACGTTGAGCTGGTAGGTACGGTCTAGGTGAACGCCACGATCCTGGAAGAGCTTTGCCATGATGCGGTGGGTGATGGTTGCGCCAACCTGTGACTTAATATCGTCGCCAACGATTGGGATACCAGCCTTAGTGAACTTCTCTGCCCATACTGGGTCTGATGCGATGAAGACTGGTAGTGCGTTAACAAAAGCTACGCCAGCATCGATGGCACACTGAGCGTAGTACTTCGCTGCATCTTCTGAACCTACAGGGAGATAGCAGATGAGAACATCAACCTTCTCTTCTTTTAGACGAGCGACCATATCAACAGGCGCTGCTGTTGATTCAGTGATGGTCTCCTTGTAGTACTTACCAAGGCCATCGAGGGTGTGACCACGCTCTACGACGACACCGGTCTTCGCTACATCAGAGAACTTAATAGTGTTGTTCTCGCTAGCCCAGATTGCATCTGCAAGATCGAGTCCGACCTTCTTGGCATCGACATCGAATGCTGCAACGAACTTCACGTCGCGAACATGGTAGCCACCAAGCACTGCGTGCATGAGGCCTGGGATCTCGGTATCTGCTGCTGCGTCCTTGTAATAGGTAACGCCTTGAACGAGCGAGTTAGCGCAGTTTCCTACTCCAATTATCGCTACGCGAATATCTTTACTGGTCACGAGGATTTCCTTTCGGTATTGATCATTTCTTGTAGCCAAGCGATCTCTCGCTCCGCCGATTCCAATGAATGGCGGCGCCACTCAACTAAGTACTTATCGAATCCGGCTGGGGACTTTTCGAGTTCATCGCGAAGGATTGCTGCCTTCTCGACCAACCGGCGAAGTCGCCCTTCCAAGATCTGTAGACGATTCCCTTGTGGGGTTGGTCCGAAGAATGCAAAGCGCACTTCAAAGCTCTCGTCATCCCACGCTTCTGGGCCTGAGGTGGCGGTGAGCTCTTCAAAGCGCTTGCGCCCGGCTGCACTGATCGCGTAGACAATTCTCGATCGACGAGAGAGACCGCCCTGGTCCGAGAGTGACTCTTCAATCAACTTCCCTTCCAACATCCGATGGAGTTGGGGGTAGAGAACGGAGAAGCTCAAGGCTCGGAATGGTCCGTAGATCGCAATCATCCGCTTGCGTAGCTCGTAGCCATGCAGCGGCCCCTGTGAGAGCAGCCCAAGGAGGGCAAACTCGAGGGATTCACCACGTGAGCGCACAAAGACCACTTTCCAAGCATCAGTTCAGATTGGTTAATCGGGTTAGATCTATCGATTCGATACATCTAAACGATAGTTAACTCGATATATCGAATCGATGCAACTCCGACACTCCGTTGGGTGGCGGGGTTCAGCCTGTAACCTCGGGCCATGGCATTTGTGATCCCTTCCAGGCTCTGGGAGTACTCGATCGCCGCCTTTCTGATCATTCTCGCTCCTGGGCCAAGTGTTCTCTTCACGATTGCCAGAGCTATCGCCTGGGGCCGGACGACGGCGCTCCTGACCGTCTTGGGAAATGTCTTAGGTATGTACACGATGTCGGTCTTCGTCTGTTTTGGGCTGGGGCCGATCCTCTCCAGGTCGCACCTCATCTTTAACCTCGTCCAATGGGGAGGTGGGCTCTATCTGATCTACCTGGGGTACGCCGCCATTAAAGATAGCCCTACAGACGCTCAAGGAATGCGTGAGATCGTTGATGAGAAGCCGAGTACCTTGCAGACCATTCGGCAGGGTTTTGCCGTTGGGTCACTCAATCCCAAGGGAATGGTCTTCTTCGCCGCTATCGTCCCACAATTTGTGGATCGCGCTAAAGGCTCTATCACGATGCAGATGATCATCATGGCGACGATATTTGCTGGAATTGCTCTGATCTCAGATGGCAGCTGGGGTTTGTTAGCCGGGACGATCCGAGAGTGGTTTGCCCGGGATATCAAACGGTTAATTCGCATGCGCATCACAGGTGGCGCCGTGATGATCCTCCTTGGGCTGCTGACTATCGGGCAATCCCTGCTCAAGAAATCCTAAGAACTAGATTTTTCAGGCTGTTAGAGGCTCGTGGCGATCCCACGCAATGTCAGTGGCTCCTAGTTAAATAGTCTCAAGAGAAGAAACTGCAAATATTAAAGAACACTAAAAATCTGGAGCGTCGAAAATATGGGTGAGAGAAGAGTTAATTTAAGTCCAAGCGATCTAACCTTTTCGTGGGACGGCTGCCATCGTGAACTTTGGTTGCAATATAACCATCAGGTAAAGGCGCCGATGTTTATGCCGACCGTTGCTGAGCTCGCAGATTCACAAGAGAGCTACTTCATGAATAAGAAGGAGCCACTCTCGACATCAGCAATGCATCCAGACATTCCCTTGGGCAAAGTAGTTGATCACGGCGGATGGGTTCTCTCCAAGCCCATTCACATCAATGGCGTCGATAGTCATCTCGCTATTCGCGGCAAATACGACCTACTTGTGAAATTCGATGATGGCACCTACGGCATCATCGATTGCAAGATGCAGGCGCGCACATCAGATAAGAGCGGTTTCTACTCCCCACAACTTGAGGCTTACGCATATGCGCTAGAGAATCCAGCAAAGGATGAAGCGAAGAAGATTTCGATGATCGGTATCTATTCCTGGTCAGTTCCGCAGGCTTGGGGAAATGTAAACGCTGGCTTTGGATATCGAGTCAATGCGAATTGGTACCCAGTTGAGCGGAATCCAGAAGCTCTTCAAACTCGATTGGAAGAGTTCATCACCATGATCAATGGTGATTGCCCGCCATCAAAGGATGGCTGCGAACATTGTAAATATCTCGATGATCGAGAAGCAATCCTCAGGAACTTATAAAGCAGGGTTAAAGGTAAGAAAGCCTAAGCGTCCTTCTCGTCATCTTGAAGGTAATTGCGCTTCTTCATAATCTCGGCCTTCGCTTCAGAGGCGTACATTTCGACATACTCCTGACCTGAAAGCTGCTGAATCGCCTTCATGATCTCATCAGTTGCATCACGTAGGACTTGGAGATCGCGCGAATCCCCGCTGAAGTGCATAGGTTCACCAAAGATCATCTCGACGCGACGTACCTTAGGGACAATCTGACCGGTAGGTTGAATTTCGGCAGTATTAAACATCGCTACCGGGACAACCGGGCAACCAGATTCGATCGCCATGCGGGCGATACCGGTGCGGCCCTTGTAAAGACGACCATCAGGCGAGCGAGTTCCTTCTGGGTAGATTCCAATGCAATCCCCCGCTTTGAGAAGCTCAAGGCCCGTGAGAATTGCAGCCTCACTACGTCTTCCACCTGCGCGGTCCACTGGAACCTGCCCGAGGGCGATGAAGGTGAGTTTCTTAATCAAGCCTTTGATACCAGGAGAGGTGAAGTACTCACTCTTCGCCAAGAAGGTGACCTTCCGCGGAACCACAAGCGGCATAAAGATCGAGTCACTAAAGGAGAGGTGGTTGGAGGCGATAATCACTCCACCGTTATTAGGCACAAGGCGAAGTCCGGTGACCTTAGGCCTAAAGAAGAGCATCAAGATCGGTGTCAAGAAGGACTTGAGGAAGGTATATGCCACGGGAGTAATTTAGGGGTTAAGAGCCGAGTTGTGACACCATCTGAGCGTGGCCGAACCCGAAAATTCCGGATCTTTTACCTTTCCTGGGGGAAAAGTGGGAGTTCTGATGATTCATGGCTTCACTGGATCTCCTGCAACAGTAGAACCGTGGGCACGAGGAATTGCGCGTGACGGATTTACAGTGAAGGTTCCACAACTAGCTGGCCACGGAACTCGTTGGGAAGATCTCAACCAAACTCAATGGTCAGACTGGTACCAGAGCGTCGAGAGCGCCTATCTTCAACTTCGCAAAGAATGCGACCGAATATTTATTGCAGGCTTCAGTGTGGGTGGCGCTTTAGCACTTCGCCTTGTGCAAAATCGTGGGAGCGAGATCGAAGGGCTGATATTGCTTAACGCATCAATCTTCGATGAACGTAAGAGCTATCTACTACTCCCCCTTCTCAAGCACTTTATCCCCTCCCTCAAAAGTGGAGCGATGGATGTGAAGAAGCCAGGACAGAAGCGACATAGTTACACCCGCCTCCCACTGAAAGCCCTTGATTCACTCCGAGCCCTGTGGAATAGCGTTGAGACCGATCTCTTCTTGGTAGATCTACCGCTGATGGTCGCTTACTCTGTTGACGATCATGTCGTTGATCCCCGAAACTCCGAGACGATTATCGATAACGTCTACTCCTCGGATATTCGAGAGGTTATCTTTGAGAACTCATTCCACAACGTGGCGCTTGATTACGATGCAGATCTCTTAATCGAAGAGAGCGTTATCTTTATCCAAGATGTCCTATCTGGTGAGATCTCCCGAAGTGCCGACCTCGATGAGCGCGAACTTATCGATGCTGAGTTTGAAGCTATCGTCTCTGGCTTATCACTCGATGAATCTTCTCCCACAACATTCTTAGATGAATTAGATCGACCTCAACCCGATGACTTTCATACTCCGAATCCTGTGCTGCCAAAGCTCTCCGAATCTAATCGAATCGCACTCTGGCTCCTTGCGGGTGGATCAGTTGCAATTCTGCTCTACATCTTTACGGGCTTTGATCTCTTTGGAACCGGAGCATGGCCTGGCGTATTCGCAATTGTTAGTGGATTAGGCCGAATCATCTGGAATACGGCGCGTCGAATTGATGAGGGCGAGAGTGGAGATGACGGGGCGGTGCTTTAGAGGCGAGCAAGTGATGCAGCGCCAACGAGACCAGCATCGTTTCCAAGTGTTGCAGCAACTATTCTAGGAGTTGGGTGCTTGCCGCTAAATGGCATATACCGATCGAGTGCGACTCTCGTCGGTGCAAGCAAGATCTCACCGGCATCAATCACCCCGCCGCCTATAACGACACAGGCAGGATCAAAGAGAACGCTGAGTGAGGCGATGCCAGCTCCGAGCCACTGTGCAGTTGTATTGAAGCCAGCAAGCGCGATCGGATCGCCATCGCGCGCAGCTTCGGTGATGTGATGGCCGCTGAGTCCGGCGACGGTGCCATCGCCGCGAGCTAAGAGATTGTGGGCGGCATCTGGTGAAGCGTTGATTGCCTCACGTACGTGGCGCATTAAAGCATTTCCAGATGCGTACTGTTCAAAGCATCCTCGCGCGCCACAACCACAGAGATGGCCCTCTGGTACAACACGCAGATGTCCAAACTCCGCTGCGATGCCGTAAGCGCCGCGATGCAACTTTCCTTCAATTACTGCTCCGCCGCCGATTCCAGTCCCGACTGTAATCATCATCATCTGATCTTCACCGACGCCGGCACCGTAGACCGCTTCGCCCCAGGCTGCGGCATTTGCATCATTCTCAATCACGATCGGTAGACCTAATAGATTTCCGATCTCTTCTTTGAGATTGACGCCATTCCAGCCAGAGATGTTTGGAGTCGCGAGCATCGTCTCGCGATCAGAACTCACAAATCCTGCTGCAGAAACTCCGACCGCAATCGCATCGTGATCTTGCAAGAGAACTTTTGCGACATCGGCGATCGTCTTCGTTAGTGCTCTGCCACCCTCTTTGGGAGTCGCCTCACGGTGCGTCGCCAAAATTTTTCCGTTCTCATCGACGACGCCACCGAGTACTTTTGTGCCACCGATGTCAATGCCAATCGTGAGCGACATTAATCTTCCAACTTCGCTTTTAACTCCTTGAGAGCTAGATCGATCGTGTCGCGCTCGGCCTTAGTGCGCATCATCGCTGGAACCGGCATTGAAAGGGCGACAGTAAGTTCGTACTCGACTTTCGTTGTATCGTCACCATTATCTGTGAGCGTGTAACCGCCCGTCATCTCGGTGAGCATATCGGCGTCATCGAGCGCAAAGGTGAGAGCGTTAGGCGCCTTACTCCAGTCGTAATCCAAGATCACGCGGTCCTTAACCTGTCCCGCCTTGATCATCATCTCAATTTTGATAGCGCGACCCTCGCCATCCTTCTCCAAGACTGAGGCGCTCTTGATCGCGCTCGACCATTCTGGATAACCAGCTGGATCAAAGAGGAGGGCGGTGACATCTGCCACTGGGGCGTCGATCTGGATGGAGTTCTTAGAGGCTTCAGACATAGCCGTAGGTTACTGCCCCTAGCCCCTAGCCGAAGTCACAACTCCCCCACTACCGTTATCGTATGAATGAATTCTCGACACCGGCCATTGTCCCTGCCGCAACCGCAGGCAATCTCACCAACCTTGTGGCCGAACGTGCCTGGTTTGAGCCGCAACGTGTCATGCTCTCCCGTCCGATCGGAGATGGCTGGCAGGAAGTTACTGCCCGCGAATTCGAGGAAGAGGTTCGAACCGTCGCGAAGGGTCTCATCGCTTCCGGTATCGCTATTGGTGATCGCGTCGCCATCATGGCAAAGACTCGTTACGAGTGGACGATCTTGGACTTTGCAATCTGGTTTGCAGGCGCGATCTCAGTTCCAATCTATGAAACATCAAGCGCTGAACAGATTCAGTGGATCCTTGAAGACTCTGGTGCAGTAGCACTGATCGTTGAGACCCCTGCACTCGCTGAGACCGCTCGACCAGTTCTTGGTTCACGCTGCTCGCGAATGTGGACGATCACCGATGATGCCATCGCTCAACTTGTCCAGGCTGGCCACGGTGTTAGCGATGATGAGATCAATCATCGGCGTAATTCGCTCAACCCAGATTCACTAGCAACACTTATCTATACTTCTGGTACAACTGGAAAGCCAAAGGGAGTTCAGCTTACCCACGGCAATTTCCTAGCCGAGTGCGGCAATGTGGTTCAAGGCGCAGCCGATCTCTTCCTTAAGCCAAATGGATCAACCCTCCTCTTCCTTCCAGTCGCACACGTCTTTGGGCGCATGGTGCAGATCGGCGCGGTCACTGCAGGATTGCATCTCGCACACTGCAGCGATATCAATCGCCTCCCCCACGATCTTGCAAGCTTTAAGCCGACTTTCGTCCTTGCTGTGCCTCGCATCTTTGAAAAGATCTACAACGGAGCAGAATCCCGAGCTGAAGCAGCCGGGAAGGGAAATATCTTCCGCAAGGCATCGGATACGGCTATCGCCTACTCCGAATGTTTAGATTCAGGTCGTATCGGAGTTGCGCTTCGCCTCAAGCACAAGCTCTTCGACAAGCTGGTCTATTCAAAGATTCGTGCTGGAATGGGCGGAGCGGTTGAAGCTGCAATTTCTGGTGGTGCGCCACTTGGTGCTCGTCTCGGGCACTTCTACCGCGGGGCAGGCGTCAATATCCTTGAAGGCTACGGTTTAACCGAGACAACTGCCGGCGCCACTCTCAACCTCTCCCAGGCGCAGAAAGTTGGTTCTGTCGGCAAGCCACTTCCAAGCACAACCGTTCGCATCGCCGAAGATGGCGAGGTCCTGATGAAAGGTCCGATCGTCATGCGTGGCTATTGGCAGAATGATGCCGCCAACGCAGAAGTCTTTACCGAAGATGGCTTCTTCCGCTCTGGTGACCTAGGTGCGCTAGATGAAGATGGATTCCTTACAATCACTGGCCGTAAGAAAGAGTTGATCGTGACGGCTGGTGGAAAGAATGTTGCGCCAGCAGTTCTCGAAGATCGCGTCCGCGCGCATCCACTCGTCAGTCAATGCCTTGTCGTCGGCGATAACAAGCCATTCATTGCAGCGCTTGTTACTTTGGATGCCGATGCAATCAAGGGTTGGTCGGCGGCTAATAAGAAGTCCGGAACTTCAATCGCTGATCTGGCAAAGGATCCAGCATTGATCACTGTTATTCAGACCGCCATTGACGATGCGAATAAGGCTGTAAGCCGAGCCGAATCTATTCGTAAGTTCACAATCCTGCCGGTTGACTTCACAATCGCGGATGGACAACTCACGGCCAAGCTCTCTGTGAAGCGCCATGTGGTGGCGGGGCAATTCGCCCGTGAGATAAATGATCTCTTTGCATAACCGCAAAAGGTAAGCAGAGATGACTTCCCCAGAAGCGAAAGTTCGAGCACTTGAGAAGGCGATCTTACACGATCTTCACCAGATTGGGCTACGCGTTGATCAGACGATCGGCCGCCATGCCACCAACCAGATAACTCGATCTGCTCTTCGAGATATCAGAAACGCAATTGATGCGCTCACTTCCAAACTTCACGACCTCAGCAGAAGCGATGACCTACTCACCAAGCGGGAGTTGCAGATACTTCAGGCTCTTGCTACTGCAAAGACCGCGGCCGCGATTGGCATCGAATATTCGATATCAGAGCCAACGGTTAAGACACATCTCGCTTCCATCTATCGGAAGTTACAGGTGACCAATAAGACCAGTGCGCTCTCACAAGCGCGAAAGATGGGCTTACTCGGCAAATAGGATCTCCTTAAAGCGCGATCCCCAGATCTTCCAACTCCATGTTGAGATCACCCATTCACGACCACGTGCTGACATATCTCGACGTAATTTCTCATTACTCAACATCACAATAGCCTTCTCTGCGATGGCATCAATATCGGTTCCATCAACGACAAACCCAGTCTCGCCATCCAGAACGGCATCTGGTGCTCCGCCTGAGGCCCCGCCAAGAACGGGAATCCCCGCCGAGCTCGCCTCTAGATAGACGATACCGAGTCCTTCAACTTCTAATCCAAAGAATCTGGCCCTTGATGGCATGGCGAAGATATCGCCAAGTCTTAGATAACGAGGAAGATCGCCGTAAAGCAATCGACCTACAAAGTGAACGTCCTTTTCAAGATGGTTCTTTGCTACGAGCGCATCTAACTTCTGCCGGTACGGGCCTTCTCCGACAAGTAAAAGCGCTGCATCGGGAATGGATTCGAGAATCTTTGGCATCGCCGCTATTAAGCGATCCTGACCTTTGCGATGGACCAACCGACCAACGCAGACTATGACCTTCTTATCTGCGAGCTGAAGCTCTTCAAGAAGTGCTTCATCCTTCGGGCCCGGAGTGAAGTGATCAATCGCAATTCCTGGCGATATACGTACCGCCTCTACTCGCTTTCCAAGAATGGGCTTCATGGCATTGTGGGTGTACTCCCCCAGGTATGTCAGGACATCAAGGTTGCGAGTAATCGCTCGCATAATCCATGAGAATGGCCAGAGTTTCGACCACCAGACTTCGTGGCCATGAGTAAGTGCAACCTGTCGCTTCGCACCTCTGCGACGAAGGAGTCCAGACATCCAGCCAAGTGGTGCCGCAGCTCCGTACCAAATGACCTCCGATGAGTGTGACTTCATCACCTTTGCTACAGCACGGTTGACGCGAGGGGTTGGTAGCAGAACCGTGCACTTGTCGCGATAGACGATGACCCCGTGGCGTTCTGCCAATCCGCGATCAAAATCTTCTGAGCCCTCTTGGCTACTCGTGAAGATCGCGATCTTTCGACCATCTAATTCGCTGATCAAACCCAAGATGAAACTCTCAATACCGCCAGCACGGGGACCAAGATCATTGGTCACTAACAGAACTGGGCGCGCATCCACCTGCAAAGGCTATCGTTCTCCTATGCCGATCATCGCAAATCTCATTATGGGATTAAATGGCGGCACAACGATTGATGGTAGATCCGCTCCCCTGAGCAGCGCTCAGGATCGAACTCGCTTTCACCAACTTCGCGAACGAGCAGATCTCATCCTCATTGGCGGAGAGAGTTCTCGCCGCGAGCCTTATTCGAAGACTCCCGTTCCACTGGTTGTTATATCTAGGCGACCAGATCTCAGTGGGTCGGCGGCGCTCAATCCCGCAGCGACGCTCTCGAACACAGACCTCGCTTCTACCCTGGCTGCATATCAACCAAATTTTTCAACGATACTGATCGAGGCCGGAGCTCACCTTCTAGAAGAAGCAATCCGTGCGCGATTGATCGACGAACTCTTCATCACAAAGGTTTCAAAGAGTGGCGAGGGTCCGTACTTCTTGATCGATCCCCTTGGCCATGGACTCGAACTTCGCGAGACCTCCGAGGGGCCAACGGAGCAGTTCCTCCATTATGCGCGCCTTCCCTAGATGAGTGCAGAGAGAAATTAGACTTAGGCAGTGGCAACCTTGAATAAGAGTGCAGTGAAGTCGTGGGATGAGATTGTCGGCGAGATCCGAAAGATCACCTTACGCAATGAGATCCAACTCGAGGAAGTTCCAGCTCCTCAGAAACTCGCACCTCATGCCATCGCTCTCACCGCCGATGTTGATATTGATGTAGGTACAGGAAGATTTGTTCTCCTGCACGATCCCGCTGGTCAGGAAGGCTGGTCTGGTGAATATCGCTGTGTCACCTTCGCTCGCGCCGCTATCGAGCCAGAGCTCGCAAACGATCCATCTCTCTGTGATGTGAGCTGGTCATGGTTGATCGAAGCGCTCGCACAAGAAGGCGCGGAGTACGTACACCCAAGTGGCACTGTGACTCGCGTTGCAAGCTCTTCCTATGGCGAACTCGATGGTCGCGATGAGGATTCAGAAGTTGAAGTGCGTGCATCATGGACACCGATTGATGGACATTCAATCACCGCACACGTCAACGCCTGGATCTCACTTCTCGGAAGAATCTCTGGCCTCGAACCACTTCCAGAGGGCATCACTCAACTTCCGCTCCACCGTTAACGTAAGAAAGTAATCCCCTGTGGCCGAACTCCTCCTGACTCCTCGCAATGGCCTATCGACGCTCATTGAGAGCGATGACGCACTTCGCGCCGCAATCGAAGAGTTGGCTGGCGGCACTGGCCCGATAGCAGTCGATGCAGAACGCGCCTCTGGCTATCGATATAGCCAACGTGCTTATCTCATACAGATCTATCGCCGTGGCGGAGGTCTTCACCTCATAGACCCAATCGCCGCGAATAACCCTGAAACCTGGGCGTTAATGGATCGCACCTTTGAAGAGTGTGAATGGATTATTCATGCCAGTACACAAGATCTTCCATGTCTTCGTGAACTCGGTATCGCTCCAAAGAGCCTATTTGATACTGAGTTAGGGGGTCGTATTGCTGGTTGTGAACGAGTTGGACTCGGAGCGCTCTCTGAAGAACTTCTCGGCATTCAACTTGCAAAAGAACACAGCGCAGTGGATTGGTCGCTTCGTCCACTGAAAGAGGAGTGGCTTACTTACGCAGCTCTCGATGTTGATGTGCTCATTGATCTACGCGATGCGATGGAGGAACTCCTTCGCTCCCGAGGCTATCTGGAGTATGCAAAGGAAGACTTTGCTGCGATTCTGCAGGCTCCCCCATCCCCATCAAAGCGAGATCCATGGCGCAAGACATCAGGTATGCACAAGTTGAGAGATCGCATGACGCTTGCGATCGTGAGAGATCTCTATGCTGCTCGTGATGCTTACGCCCGCAAAGTTGATATCGCTCCGGGCAGGATCTTCAACGATGATGCCCTTGTTGAAATCGCGACGAAGCGACCGCTCACGATCGATCTCTTCTCAAAGATCATCTCTCGTCGCTCTCGTATTAAGGATCAACCTTTTGCAGAGTGGTTTGATATTTATCGCACGACACAACAACTTCCGAAGGAAGAATTGCCTGAGCTGCGAACACCAACGACCGGGTTGCCTCCGCAGAAGTTGTGGAAGGATCGAAACCCATCAGGGTATGCTCGATTAACACACGCTCGAGCGGCGGTCATTGAACGTGCCGAAGAACTCGGGATGCCAGCTGAGAATCTCATCTCACCCGAAGCAGTCCGTCAGGCGATGTGGCATAACCCAGAATCTGGTGATGGTCTTAGTTATATTGAAGAGAAACTGCGTGCAGCCGGTGCTCGCAAATGGCAGATTGAGAATGTTGCCGAAGTTCTTGTGGTTCCCCTTCATGAGACAGAGCCGTTGCCTGTCCCAGTTGCCCCTGATGCGGAACCGACCTCCGAGCCTTCGGCAGATGGAACCCCGCTCGCATAGTGAAGTGCATCGCATCTAGCGAATTACGCAACATTCGAGTTGCGTAATTCCTCTCCCGAGCCTTAGGCTCATCTTGTGTTAAGCACCTATCTGATCGCCCTTCGAGAAGGCCTAGAAGCCTCGCTCATTGTCTCGATCCTTGTTACTTACCTTGCCCGAACTGACCGTAAGAGTTACGCCCGCTATATCTGGGCTGGCGTTGGCGCTGCTGTGGCCCTGAGCTTTGGATTCGGCGCACTCCTCTCCTTCACCAGCACAACCCTCAGCGTTCGTGGCGAAGAGCTCTTTGCTGGCGTGACCTCAGTTGCCGCTGTTGGATTTGTGACCGCAATGGTCTTCTGGATGAAGCGAGCCGCTCGTGGATTGGGAAGAGAACTCCAGAGCAAGGTCGATGATGCACTTCCACTTGGTTCGATCGCTCTCATCTCGACCGCCTTCTTCGCTGTTGCAAGAGAAGGTTTGGAGACTGCACTCTTCATCTACTCGAACTTCCGCACCGTTCGTTCAAATACTGCGCCTTCACTTGGCCTAGTTCTTGGACTTCTCAGTGCGATCACACTTGGGCTTCTGATCTATCGCAAGACCGTCAAGATCAATCTCGGAAAATTCTTTACCGTGACCGGCTTCGGCCTCATTACCGTTGCCGCTGGCGTTCTCTCACACGCAGTCGGTGAATTCCAAAGTCGTGGTGATCTTCCAGGAAATACTCTCTTAGCTTGGAACGTCGCACCAACAGGTACCGGGGTCTTTAGCGCCAATACGCTCTGGACTATTCTCGATGGCTCTATCGGCATCGGCTCAACTCTGACCGTACTCCAGCTCATTGTCTGGGTCGCTTATCTATCGATCGTGCTCTCTATCTACAGCCGTCCGGCAAAGGCCGTTTCTACGCCTTCGCTCGCGGGTGCGCGCTAGCGTAACTCTCTCGAAGCCGATCAATCGTTACCAAAGTATAAATCTGAGTCGTCGTTACTGAAGAGTGGCCAAGTAACTCTTGGACAACTCGAATATCTGCACCGCCATCGAGCAAGTGAGTCGCAAATGAGTGGCGAAGTGAGTGTGGCGTAACATCCTGCGCGATACCGGCTCGCTCTGCTGCCTTTGCAACGATCGACCATGCACTCTGTCGAGTAAGTACTCCACCCCGAGCATTGAGAAAGAGTGCATCGCTCCTGCGCTCCTTAAGAAGAGATGGGCGAACACGAACTAGATACTGGTCGAGCGACTCCTGTGCAAATTTACCCACGGGAACTATGCGTTCTTTGCCGCCCTTACCTAAGAGGCGGATCGTAAGAGTCTCCTCTTCGCCAAGCTTGCTGATATCTGAGATCGTCAACGAGACGAGCTCTGTGACTCTTCCACCAGTTGCGTAGAGCAGCTCTATGAGCGCGACATTTCGTAGTGAGAGAAGGTCGCCTTCATAGACCGCATGTGAAATAAGAGATTCAATCTCAGCGATAGCGAGTGCCTTTGGAAGGCGCTTTGGGATCTTCGGTGGCGCGAACTCTTTAATGGGATTGAGAAAGCCCTCCTCCTTTGAGGCGAATTCATAGAAGTTGCGAATGGCGACAACTGCGCGTGAGATAGAACTCTCGGCTAACGGAGCTGGTCCACCCTTACCACGCAAGGTAGCGACAAACTCAGCCATTAGTGGGGTTGTAAGTTCGTTGACCTCGATCGACTGGTTGTGAAGGTACTCCGTAAAACGAGCGAGATCTCGCTTGTAAGCACTCGTTGTGTTTTTGGATAGCCCCTTCTCTACCCCTAGGTGTGAAAGGTATTCACCTACTAACGCCTCAGCGCTTTTCATGGCCCTTCTTCAAGCCATGAGAGATGGCCGCTGCAACCAGACCGCTAAAGAGTGGATGTGGTCGTGTTGGCCGCGAGAGGAATTCTGGATGAGCTTGGGTTCCCACATAATATGGATGCACCTCGACCGGTAATTCAACAAATTCAACAAGATGTTGATCTGGCGATAGGCCAGAGAAGACGAGACCAGTGGCGGCGATCTGATCGCGATACTTATTGTTCACTTCGTATCGGTGGCGATGACGCTCTTGAATGAGTTCTGATCCGTAGACCTTTGCGACGATAGAGCCTGGAGTTAACGCTGCTGGGTAGAGCCCTAGGCGCATAGTTCCGCCCATATCTCCATCGCCTGCAACGATCGCTTCTTGTGAGGCCATCGTGGCGATTACTGGGTGCTTGGTATCTGGATCAAATTCGGCAGAACTTGCACCATCAAGGTGAGCGAGCGATCGGGCAGCTTCAATCACCATGCATTGCAGGCCGAGGCAGAGCCCGAGTGTTGGAATCTTATTCTCGCGAGCAAATGTGAGAGCGCCGAGTTTTCCTTCGATACCTCGGACTCCAAAGCCACCAGGAACGCAGATTGCATCAACATCTGAGAGATTTGCTGCAGCGCCTGCAGGAGTTTCACAATCATCAGATGGAATCCACTTGATGTGAATCTTCGCTTCATTGGCAAAGCCACCGGCGCGGAGCGCTTCGGTAACAGAGAGATAGGCATCTGGCAGGTCGACATACTTGCCGACGAGGCCGACGGTCACGTGGTGCTTTGGATGGTGGACGCGATTGAGTAGATCGTCCCACTCCCCCCAGACCACATCAGTTGCCTCAAGACCTAGGCGACGAACAACATAGCTGTCGAGTCCTTCAGAGTGGATGACCTTAGGAATATCGTAAATCGATGGGGCGTCGACGGCAGCGACTACAGCTTCGAGATCGACGTCGCACATTGCCGAGATCTTCCGCTTTACCGACTCGGGAATCTCGCGATCAGAGCGAATAACAATCGCATCTGGTGCGATACCAATAGAGCGAAGCGCAGCAACAGAGTGCTGAGTTGGCTTCGTCTTTAACTCTCCAGACGGTCCGATGTATGGAACCAAAGAGACGTGTAAGTAGAAGACATTATCGCGGCCAACATCTTGTCTGATCTGACGCGCAGCTTCTAAGAATGGAAGTGATTCGATGTCGCCAACGGTTCCACCGACTTCAGTGATGACGAGATCGATATCAGGGCCAGCCATCGAACGAATGCGTTCTTTAATCTCATTAGTGATATGTGGAATTACTTGAACGGTATCTCCAAGGTAGCCACCTCTGCGCTCCTTCGCGATGACATTGGAATAGACCTGGCCGGTTGTGACATTTGCTGAACCCTGCAGGCTGCGATCTAAGAAGCGCTCGTAATGACCGATATCGAGATCGGTCTCGGCGCCATCATCGGTGACAAAGACTTCACCGTGTTGGAATGGGTTCATGGTGCCTGGATCTACATTGAGATAAGGATCGAGCTTCTGCATGGTGACTCGAACACCACGGGAGGTGAGTAATCGACCAAGGCTCGAGGCTGTGAGCCCTTTTCCTAGACTTGAGGCTACGCCCCCGGTGACAAAGAGATGCTTGGTTACATGAGGGCTGGTCATGGAGCACAAACTTATCAGGAATTCGCCCCTGAATTTCGCACGAGGTCGAGCAGCTCCTTTGCGTGTTCCTGAGCGCTCTCCGATTGGGCTTGGCCAGAGAGCATGCGGGCGATCTCTACCCTCCTGGCAGGCTCATCAAGGTGGAGAACATCACTTGCACTCACCGAACCCGACTCATCCTTGCGAACAACGAGGTGATGATCAGCCCAGACTGCAACCTGGGCGAGGTGGGTCACAACGATCACCTGTGAACTCTTCGCGAGCGCGGCAAGTCTGCGGCCAACTTCTACTGCCGCTGCGCCACCGACTCCAGCATCAACTTCATCGAAGATATATGTACCGATCGGTGAACTTGCAGCGATCACAACTGAGAGGGCGAGCATGACGCGAGATGTCTCACCACCGCTTGCGACCTTTGAGAGTGGCAATGGGGTCGCACCAACATGGCCAGCAAAGAGAAGTCGAACGTCATCCAAGCCAGTCGAGGTGTACTCGCCAAAACTTTCACCGGGCGCCGTCGTGACCTCGCAGATCAATTGAGCAGTGGGCATCGAGAGTTTTTGAATCTCTTGAGTTGTCGCCTCTGCCAGCGCCTTCGCTCCGTTAGCGCGCTTCTGCGAGAGTTTCTTTGCTGCTGCCTTTACAGCTTTAAAGACCGAGGCCAACTCGCTCTCAAGTTCTGCAATGCGAGAGTCGCCTCCGTCTAAATCTTTGAGCGCTTGTGATCCCTCGTCGTAACGAGCGAGCAACTCCTGATACGCAGCGGCCCTCTCGCTTCCTTTGCCCCACTTCTTGATAAGTGAATTGATTCCCGCTTTTCGCTTCTGCAGTGCATCGAAGCGAGCTGGATCGGCTTCAAGCCCCGAGAGGTAAGCAAGTAGGTCACTCACTACATCAGAGAGATCGAATAGAACGGAGGAATACTTATCGATATGAGCATCCAAAATTGCATCTTTATCTTTGAGAGTATCCAGCACCTTCTTCGCACTACGTAGCGAGGTCAGGGTTCCGCGATCTTCATCTTCAATAATGTTGAGCGCAGATGAGATGGTTGCATGGAAATCTTCCACGCTGCCAAGGCGAACTATCTCACTCTCAATCGAATCTAATTCACCTTCGGTTGGCATCAGCGCAGAGAAGTCATTCATAAATGCCTTCAACTCAGAGATCTCTTGATCGCGCTTCGCGCTTTGGGCTTTCAATCCTGCAATTCTTGTCTCAAGGGATCGGTGAGATTCAAAGAGTTGTAGATACTCCGAAAGTTCGGAGCTGGCATCGACATAGAGATCGAGCATCTCTCGTTGTACCGCAGGTTTGGCTAGGCGAAGATTGGTTGATTGACCATGAATCTCGATGAGCCCTTCTGCAATCTCACCGACTTTCGAGGCATTAGAGAGTGCGCCACCCATCGTT
>Ga0214201_1000181_pt1 | contig 26092 bp, 18 predicted proteins | sample TroBogEpilimnion_32_FD_153039 | JGI IMG/M metagenome (GOLD analysis project Ga0214201, IMG submission 153039) | Freshwater microbial communities from Trout Bog Lake, WI - 29MAY2009 epilimnion | ecosystem: Environmental > Aquatic > Freshwater > Lake > Epilimnion/Euphotic zone | place: Trout Bog...
ACTATGGCAGTCACATCCAGCCAGGGCACGCACTATGGCAGTCACATCCAGCCAGGGCACGCACTATGGCAGTCACATCCAGCCAGGGCACGCACTATGCCAGCCACACCCCCGAGCCCACACTGAGCATAAACAAGCACCAACAAGCACCAGCCAGCATTATCGCGCACCTGGCACTGCCAGCCCCCAAGCGTGTCGCTCGCGTTGGCCAGCTGGTAGTAGCCGGCGTTGCAGGTGCACAACTCGACGGTCGTGGACTTCCACGTGGCGGTCGAGAACTGCGGGCACCGGCACTGGCTGGAGTTGTCCGACCCGGGGCTCGAGTACAGGCCGGTAGGACAGGCCACCGACAGGTTCACGCCCCCTCCAGGGCACCAATAGTCCTCCTTGCAGAACTGCCAGCACGCGCGTCCGACCGTCCGATATGATCGAGTTTTTTTTTTCCAAAATTCTGGGGAGGGTCTCCACCCCGGGGTATGGAAAAAATATTGACTGCAGCTTTGGGGTGTTCAGTTGACTGCAGCTTTGGGGTGTAACAAGTTGTAATTTGTTTTAGATACTGAAATTTGCTATTATAAACTATTATAAACATTATAAAACGCTTGAACAGTCGTGATTAATAACTTTTGTAATTATAAAAAGTATTTTGATGTAATAAAGTGTTCAGTTGACTGCAGGTATGAAGCCTTCAAAGCTGCAGTCAACAGATGTTGTAATATGTTTCTAGAAAACACAACGTTTCGATGAAAAGTCATGAATTTAAAATAGTAAATTACAACATCCAGTTGACTGCAGGAATGAACCCCTCAAAGCTGCAGTCAACTGAACACTTTATTACATCAAAATACTTTTTATAATTACTCTAGTTATATATCACGACTGTTCAAGCGCTTTATAATCTTTATAATGCTTTATAATAGCAAATTACACTATCTAAAACAAATTACAACTTGTTACACCCCAAACCTGCAGTCAACTGAACACCCCAAAGCTGCAGTCAACTAGAATTTTTTCTGGAAAAGTAGAGCCTACCCTAGATTTTTTTAAAAAAAGTCTCGATCATATCGGATGTCCGGATGAGAAAAAAAACCCGGTCACGTTACCCTATTTGAAAGAGTGTGTGAGAGAGGGTTTGAGCGCACCTGGCATACGGGAGCATTGGTCGAGAGGTCTCCAGAGTAACCAGGCGTGCATAGGCACTGTCCAATAGTCGAGGAGTAGGCAGGGGATGTGGAGTGCAAAGGACAAGGGTTGCTCCTGCCCTGGCTGCAGTAGAACGATGCGTTGCATGGGTTGCAAGGTCCGCCTGCACTCATGCCAAAAATTAGGCGCGCGCGGGCAAGGCAGGGGATGCTGGCTGAGGGCCTGACCTGCCGAGCCGTTGTATCCCGGGTTGCATATGCAGTTGATCTTGAGGTAGGGCTGGGTGGTGCCCGAGTTGGGCGGGCAGGCCGTGCAGTTGGCCTGAGAGGTCGCGCCCGTGCCCTCGAAGTAGGTGTTGAGCGGGCAGGTCGAGCAGTCGGAGGAGGCGCTGGCCCCCGCGCGGGAGGAGTAGGTGCCTTGCGGGCAGGGCGTGCATGTGGCCGAGGATCCGGCCGCGAGGGTGGCCGAGTAGGTGCCTGGCGGGCAGAGGGTGCAGGTCTGGGCATTTGCCGGGGCCCACGCGCCCCTCGGGCAGACCTGCGGGGCGACGCGGGCCGGGGACAGGGCGTACACCTGGGCGTACGAGAGGTTGAACGGGAGCTGGTTGGCGCCTGTGAAGAGGCCCGCGAGGACGGACGGCGTGACGTTGGCGAACCCGTTGAGCACGGTGAGGTTGGCCTCGGTGGTAGGCGAGGCTGTGCTGGTCGTCATGAATGCGAAAACAAGGCCGAGACTCAACATGGTATGCGCGCTGTTGGGCATGCCGAGGCTCATGGTGGCTAGAGTGCAAGCGAGGCCGAGACTCAACATGGTATGCGCGCTGTTGGGCATGCCGAGGCTCATGGTGGCTAGAGTGCAAGCGAGGCCGAGACTCAACAGGACACGGGCGTGGCGGGGCATGCGCGGGGCGTGGCCGGCGCGCCATTCTTTAATACCGCCGGGTTTTCGAGATCCAAACAGGGTATTTAAGAACGGGATGCGGGCGGGCTGGCAAACTTGAAGCGTCCGTGCCATGTCGCAAGCTCCCCAAACGAATTATGCGCAGTTCATGCTGCCCTCCCCATGCAACAACTCGTTCATGCTGTACATGTTCGAGCAGCCGGGAAAAACCGGAAAACGCTACCTGCCTAGCGGGGAGTACCTCAAGATGACGCCTGCGATGGTTGAAGGCGACCTGATGCTCACTGTCCCGGACGGGAAGGTTGTCAAGATGGACGGGCTGTTCGGGTCGTTCTCGCAGGTGGTGGACAAAACCAGGAACACTCTCATGGTGGACGCCAGCATCACCGTCGCGCGCATGCCGTACAAGGCTTCCGTAAGCATGCTGATGGTGAAGCGCAGGACGCACGCCGGGGCCATGACCAACGCCGAGTTCATCGGGCTGATCAATGATACCCTCTTGGACCCTACGGTCAAAGAATTGGAGCTGAACTCTCTCACTGGCCAGTTCACGTTCGAGTTGGACAATGCGACTCACAAGGCCTTCAATCTGAGCCAAGTGGCCATGCTGAAGGAGCCGACCAAGTCGACCATCTACATCGAGGTCACAAAGATGGACAGGAGCCCATCGTCCGTCGATTTCTTTTGGAACCAGGAGCTCCTGATGTCGTATTCGCCAGGGCAGGTTTTTCCTGACGGGATGTATATCCTCGGGCTGCTGAACGACCCCTCCCTGATCCACCTGGAGTCGACCAGCAAGTTCCCTGTGCACATCGATCTGATCCGGAAGAGCCAGAAGGCCTTCAAGACCGGCGATCTGCTGCAGCCCAAGCTCCGTACGGGCCAGATATCGACGAGCCCCAGTGCTGGCGGGCTCGCCAGGGCCTCGGGCGGTGCTGGCTCCGGTGGTGCTGGCTCCGGTGGTGCTGGCTCCGGTGGTGCTGGCTCCGGTGGTGCTGGCCCCAGCAAGCCCTCGGGTATGGCTGGTTCCCGCATGCCCTCGGACATGGCTGGGGCTGGCAAGCCCTCGGGTATGGCTGGTTCCCGCATGCCTTCGGGTATGGCTGGTTCCCGCATGCCTTCGGGTATGGCTGGTTCCCGCATGCCCTCGGACATGGCTGGGGCTGGCAAGCCCTCGGACATGGCTGGGGCTGGCAAGCGTTTGGGCTTTGCTGGGCGTGCTGATGAGTACCTGACCTGCGAGAAATTCGAGAAGCGTATGTACAACCAGCAGCAGTTCAATTCCGCACGCCTCAAAGCCGAGCTCCAGATGTTGGAAGCGATTGGGTCTCAAAGCAAGACCGTGGCGACTCACGAGGAGAGGATCAGGAAGAACGACGCGCTGATCCAGGAAATCTTCAAGACGCACGGCCAGAACCTGGACGAGCAGGGCAAGAAGAACGACGAGATGCTTCGTGAGATGCGGGTTTCTCAGGACCAGAACAAGAAGAACGTGCTGACCCTGAACGAGGCTTGCAGGGAGAATGCGGGGATGCTCCAGAAGGTCCACACCGCGTTCGGGAACCAGCTCACGATGCTGGACGGCGAGTGCATCATGCTGGGCGATCAGTGCAAGAAGAATGCCGATATGATCCATCATACCCACTTGGCTCTTGGCACCGAGAACAATAGGATCGCGGGCTTGTGCAAAACGTTGGCTGTCGGAATCAATGGCTTGGTTGAGGAGAACAAGAAGCGCACCGCGGAGATCCAGGAGCTCACCCGTGTATGCAAGGCCCCCCGCGCTGAGGGAGGTGCCGGGGGGTCGGGCGGTTATGCGGGCGCCATGCTGGCCGGTGGTTCTGCGGACCACATGCAGGTTGTGATCCGGGACGTTCAGGCCCTCAAGGAGGAGAACAAGACGCTCCGCCAGGCCCTGAATGTGGAGACGGGAAAGCACTCGACGACGCGCAAGATGCTCCACGACCAGACGAGACGGAACGACGTGCTGAACACCGAGCTCGAGGCCCAGAAGAACAAACTGGACCAGCAGACTGCCAAGACCGCCGAGTTGCGCGCCGAGCTGGATGAGTTGAAGGGCCAGCTCAGGGGCATGCTGAACAACGGAAGGCCGATTCAGGCCATCCCTGTGGCCCGTATCCACCCTGTCTTCATGCAGCCTGCTCGTTTGGCTCCGGCTGCTGGTGGTGCTGGCGGTGCTGGTGGTGCTGGTGGTGCTGGTGGTGCTGGTGGTGCTGGTGCGGCTCCGGCTGCTCCTGCGGCTCCCGTCATCAAGGCGGAGAAGCCCTGAACGCGCGCAACCCGCACGTAATGCCAGCACTGCTGGCATGGCTGGTATGGCTGGCACTGCTGGCATGACACGCCCCGCCCGCCCCGCCCGCCCCCGCCTGGTCGAATGCACGCCCCTTGTCGCGCACTCGTGACGCGTCAAGAACTTTAATCTGCATTAAAGGCACTAGCTTGAGCCCGTGCGATCGCGACGCTCACGGACGGTCGATTATCTGCCAGACAGGGCCTGAGCGACGCGACCGATTGGCCAGATGTTCCCAAAGAACGGCCGTGAGAATGTATTCAGTCTCCTCGGTAAAGGTCAAGAACATGTCCAACTCACACATGAGTTCGGGAAAATCCCTCTGCTCGTTGGGGTTTGGTTGGGCCTCGACCTGCTGGTTGGTTTCGACCTCAGACGCCGATGCCTCCCGAGACGAGTAGAGCGCCGAGGAGTAAGGCGAGTACGGGGGCGGCTCCGGGCTGGGCGACTGCCAAGGAGAGAACGACATGGGCAGGCGGGGTGCGGGTGATTTGCGGGCGCGTGGTGGGCTTATATACGCGTTTAATGGCCGTCAAACGGCGTGGGCGCGCGGCTCAGTCGAGCTCGTCCATCGGGGCGAGGGCGGCGTTGGCGAAGTCCAGACCGTCATTATATGCTTGAATGTTCTCGGGCATCTTCGGGAACTCTTGCGTGAGGACGGTGTAAGGCGGCTCCAAGAACTGCCTGTGAAGGAGGCCGTCGTTTCCCAAGCGCATGAACTCGAGGGCCTTGGAAATATTCCGGAAAGTCTGTGCAGCCTGAAAATATGCATCGTAGGTCTCCAAACGCTCTCCAAAATACATGACATCCAAAATTGCAGCATCCTCCAACAAGCCCTCGTACGGCTTGGGCGGCTCCGGCTGGACCGGCGCGAGCTCGACCGCCTCGAACGGGGCCGGGGACTCGACGGATGCCTGCTCCAACAAGGGCTGCCACTCCGCTGCCGGCGGGGCGATGGGCTCGACCGGCTCGGGCTGGTGGAGCTGGAACGACTCGCGCGGGACGGGCACGGCCTCGGGGGCTGGCGGGTCCTGGGCGACGGCGGACGAGACGATGCGCGACTGGATCTTGATGCGCAGGACGTTGCGCGTGATCATGCTGGCCTGGCTGGGCTGGGGCTTGCGGTTTCCCGAGGGCATGACGGACGCCGGTTGGTGTGACGCACAGGGGCGGGCGCGTTTTAAATATCGGGTCAGCGGGCCCGAAACGCGACGAACTCGAGGCGTGGCGGGCCCTGGCGCGGGGTCGGGGAGTATGCGATGCACGTCTCGAGCCCGTCGGAGTAGACCGCGAGGTTCTGGCGCTCGACGGTGTCGGTGGGCGAGCGTGTCGGGAGGAGGCTGGGGTCGAGCGAGTATCTGGCCCTGAGGTGCGCGGCGAGCGTGTCGGCGGGCCGGGCCGAGCGGGTGAGGATGGCCAGGTCCTGGAACGGGAGGCTGGAGCGGACGGTGACCCAGCCCCTGTGGGCCCCCCGCTGGATCCAGGGCACGACGGCCTCGTGCATGCCGGCCAGTGGGAGCGCGTGGGCCTCGAGGCGGCACTTCTCGAGGTGCCTGTCGTCCGCGAAGACGCACACCCAGTCCCGGTAGCGGAACCCGTCGGTCTCGGCTCGTTGGGTCTCGGCGTAGCGCGGGTCGACGTGCCCCTCCTGCCACTGGCGCGAGCCGTTGAGTGGGACCGTGGTGTGGCAGGCGTCTGGCGGCGGGCCGGAGGTGAAGGCGAGGACTGCCTCCTCGAGGACGGTGGACTGCGCGCCGCTCTTGCCCGCCCTGGCCACGCGCTCGATGAAGCCCGTGTCGAGGGCGCCCGAGCGGGCCGCGCGGAGGACGTGCGCCCTGAGGCCGTCGGGGGTGGGCGGGGCCGGGCAGACGGTGATGCGTGCGAGCTCGGGCCGGAGCGAGGGCTCGGCGAGGCAGAGCTTCGGGAGGGCGTGCGGGGCCATGTCGGCCACGGCGGACGAGGCCAGCGCGTCGGCGCCTGTGAAGAGGACGACGCGCCTCGGGGTCTCGACCCGCCACGCGAGGGCGCACGCGCGGGTCCTGAGGGCGGGCTGGCACGGGCGGCTCGGGGGCGGGGGCGGGAGGGCCCTGAGGTAGGCGCGCGAGGCCGCGAGGAGCGGGTCCGTGGGCTCGTGGGCGCGCATCTGCTGGAGGACTCTGGCCGGGTCCCTGCACACCGCGGCGGCGCTGGGTCCAAGGCTCCTGGCGACGTCCGGCGCGTCCGGGTAGAGCATGACCTGCGCGAGCTCCGGGGAGAGGCAGGCGTGGGCCAGGCGCTGCACGAGGGCCTGGAGCTGGCGCATGGCGAGGCTCTTGGGCTTTGGGGAGAGGGCCTGGGATTGGGCCGGCGAGGCCTGGAGGGTCTGGGGCGCGAACCGCAGGCGCTGCTCGGACTGCAGGAGCTCGTAGCGGGGCGGGCCGTACCCCCAGCCGTCGGGCTGCTGGGCCAGGGCGAGCGGGGGCAGGGTGCGCTCGAGGTGGTGCGGGAGGCAGGCCCAGAGCTCCGGGGCGTCCATGGCGTCGAGGCGCGGCAGGCGGTCGAGGCAGCGGTCGAGGTAGTGCTCGTCCCTGGCCGAGGCGTTGGACCGGACGCGCATGGCGATGGCGACGCGGTCGAGGGTGTCGGCGATGTGGCGCGCGGAGGCCTGGCCCGGGTCCTGGGACGCGACGAAGGCCTCGAGGGCGGCCTGCTCCTGGTCGCGTGTGGGACCCGGGAGGGCTGCGAGTTCGGCGAGCTGGGCGAGGAGGTCGGCGAGCCCCCTGGCGGAGGACTCCTGCGCGAGCTCCTTTGGGATGCGCCAGTGGTGGGCCGGGGAGGGCATGCGGGCGCAGGCGACGAGGAGCGGGTAGAGCAGCCCCCGGCGCCGCCAGCCCGAGAGCTCGAGGGAGGCCTGGTCGAGGGTGGCGCGCGGCCCCAGGCGCCTGAGCGCGGCCTGGGCGACGTCGAGCTCGTACTGGTGGACGCACGGGAGGCAGGTGGCGGCGAGCCCCCGGTCGAAGCGTGGCAGGCCCTGGAGGACCGCGAAGGCCGAGCGGGTCGGGCTCTGGCTGGCCTCACCAGCGGCGGAGAGTTCGGCGCGTGAGGCGAGCAGCATCAGGTCGGCGACGCGCTGGGCCTCCTGTGCGGCGAGCTCCTTGGCCGGGGCGAGCAAGGGCTGGAGCCACTCGAGGCCCGGCCCCGGCTCGGCCCAGGCCTGGCGGGACGGGTCGGTGCAGGCCGCGTGGAGGCGGCGGGCGTCGGCCTGGAGGCTCCTGGCGTGCTCCTGTTGTGCGTGTTAGACTCGTTATAATGCAAGGGGTGAGAGAACAGCAGGCATTCGGCGTGCGTACCCGCAGTGCGTGAGGGTCGCCCAGCGCGATGGGGGACAGGCTCGCGGGCTCGAGCGACCCGCCCGGCCACGGGGCCTCGGGCGCGGCGGGGCATGGGAGGGCCTTGAGGTGCGCGACGATGTTCTCGCGGAGCTCGAATCGTGCGAAGTCGTCCCCCAGGGGCTGGGTTGCGGGCATGGTGCGGGCCCCGCGCGGGCGTGGGCTTAAATAATCCTCGCGTGCCATGTATTAATGCGTAGGGAGCGCCGGTTTGGGCGAGAGGGATGCTATTCCTGGTGCTGTTCATCATCGGGGCGGTAGAGGCGGATTATTTCCCGTGTAATTACGATTATTCACTCGGTCATACTACTAACATCGGTTCCCAATATTATTACAACAGTGGTTTGTTATACTGTGTCCAATGCACGGTATGTGGCGCCAACATGTATCAGTCGGTGCCATGCGGGGGCACGCAGGGGTACACGGACGCTACATGCGCTCCGTGCAATGCCTGCCCCGCTGGTAAGTACAAGACAGGGGGCTGTGACACGGTTTCGGACACGATCTGCACACCCTGCACTGTCTGTGGAGATGGTCAGTATGAGACGAGCCCCTGCACGACCACAACCGACCGGATTTGCACGACCTGCGCGACCTGCGGTTGGGGGACATATAAGACCGGTGGGTGCAGTGGAACCACCAACACAATCTGTACTACGTGCTCGAAATGCCCCGCCAACACATATTGGAATGGATATTGCACTAGCACAACGGATACTGTATGCATACCATGCAAGGTGTGCCCTGCAGGACAATACAAGTGGGGGGGGTGCGGCTACATGCAGGACACAGTATGTGATGCGTGTATATTTTGTGAATCCCCGTACGTGTACATGTCGACTCCATGTGGGGACTATAACTTTGGCCAGTGCTCGCCGTGCACCAATTGTCCGACTGGCCAATATCAGACCGCCGTGTGCCAAGGCTTGAGCCCCCGCCAGTGCTCTCCCTGCCCGGTGACGTCGTGTCCCGCCGGGGCTTACCTCTCGCAGACGTGTGGGGGCACGCTCCCCGGGCATTGTTCCAACTGCACTACGTGCAAGCCCGGCCAGTACGTCTTCACCGAGTGCCAGAGCCTGGGGCCCGCGACGGCCCGGGTGTGCGGGAACTGTGCGCTTCCGAAGACGAGCCTCACGACCAACTCGCCGACCTGCAACGCTTGCGTGGCCGGCTATGCGCTGGACTCCGGGGTGTGCCGGTTATGCGGGAACTTCTCGGTGTGGGTGACCAACTGCGTGAGCGTGACGAGCTACGTGTCGTGCCCCGGCGGCCTGGCGTCGTACGTGTGCAAGCCGTGCACCGGCTCAGGGCTCGGGGGCCAGCCCTTCTGCCCCAAGGGGATGCAGGCGAGCAAGTCGTGCGCGGTGGTCCGGACCGACGGGGGCAACGGTTTGGACGCGGTGTGCCAGCCGTGCCCGCCCGGGACGTACAACGCGCTGGGCCAGCAGCTCTTCTGCACGCCCTGCCCCGTCGGGACCTACAGCAACGGGACGGGCTCGACGGCGTGCTATAACTGCACGAGTAAGCCGGCATACTCGACGTACCTGCCGTGGCCAGCCAGTGGGGGCGGGGCCGGGACGAGCGCGTGCTACTGGGGCTGCAACAGCGGTTTTTATGTGTCCGGCGGGTCGGCGTGCTCGCCGTGCTCGACGCTGAACTTTGATCCCTCGCTGGGCTTGCCGTTCGTGTATGTCCCGTGGCCCGGCCCGACCACGCTGGCGAAATGCCTGTCCGTGTGCCTGCCCGGCTACACGGACACGGGCCTGGTGGACTCGCAGGGCCTGCAGGAGTGCACCAACTGTGTGCCGGGGTACTACAAGAACTGGACCGGGAACGAGCCGTGCGTCGCCTGCACCAACGCGGCGGCAGTGGCGAATATCTGGTACCAGAACGGGCACAACGGCGTGCAGGACAGCCCCGATTGCCCGTGGTGCGTGTTATTTATTTTGTTTTTATGTGGTTTGTGCGTGTGTGCTGACGCTGGCATTTGGGCAGGGACTGCATGACAGGCTACGTGCGGGTCAACAACACGTGCGTCATGTGCCCCGCCGGGACGTTCAAGGACCGGATCCGGACCTCGGTGGACATGCCCTTCGTCCCCTGCACGAACTGCACGAACTGCACGCTGATCGGCAAGTACCAGGCGCACGCATGCTGGGCGAGGGGCGACACCGTGTGCGCCGCGTGCAGCACCACGTGCCCCGCCGGGTACTACAGGTCCGTGGCGTGCGGGGGCACGCAGGACCGGCAGTGCGCCAAGTGTGCTAGCCAGTGCCTGCAGGACCAGTACCTGATCTCGACCAAGACATGCGACGGGACGACGAGCTACGACCAGGTCCTGCGGCAGTACTGCGCGCCGTGCACGGACCCCTCGACGTGCCGGCCCGGCTGGTTCATCAAGGCCCGGTGCAGCGGGGCGGGCAGGACCAACACGCAGTGCGAGGCGTGCACTCCTGTCCCCGGGGGCTGTCCCCGAGACCAGTACATGGGCGGGTGCTCGGGCTTCCAGGACTACAAGTGCATGAACTTCACGCAGTGCCCCGCGGGCCTGTACCTGGCCAACTCCTCGCGCTTGCACGACGGGACGTGTCAGGCCTGCACCAACTGCACGACGCTGGGCCTGGTCCTGATGGGCGCGTGCGGCGGGTACTCGGACACACTGTGCGGGGGCACGCCTTGCGGGCCTGGGACGGCGTGCCCCGACCGGTACTACTGCCAGTTCGCGGCTCCCGGGAACCTGACGGGCCAGTGCTATCCCTGCCCGGTAAGTCGCGTAGTATTTTGTTTTGTGCTGGATGTGCGTGACGCTTGGGGGCATGCGCGCAGGACGGGTATGCGAGCGACGGCATGCAGTGCCTGGCCTGCCCCTTCGGCCAGACCTGTGATCGGTACGGGGCTGTGGCGTGCGCGGGCGAGTGCGGCCCCCTGCAGGCGCCCGACTGCGACTCGAACGGCGTGTTCGTGCAGTGCTGGCCCCCTGCAGGCGGGTGCGTGCTGCCCGCGTGGCCCGCGCTCGTCACGCGGGCGCCGTTCTTGCGAGCGGCCGGGGTGTGCGCGCCGTACTTCGAGTGCGCCGCCGGGTATTATCAGGCCTTCACGGGGTTGCGCATGACGTCATGCCTGCCGTGCGCGCCGGCCCCGCCCTCCCTTGCGGCGTGGGTCACGCCCGGGCTGGTCTTCAACGACGCGTCGAGCTGCCTGTGGGAGTGCAATCGGACCGTGGCCAGTCCCAACGGCAACGGGTGCGTGCCCTTGTCGCGCCCGGCTGGCATACCCGCGAATATGCCCGGCTACTACGGGGCCGGCGTGCAGGCCACGTGTCCTCCCGGCTCCACGTCCGAGGCAGGGACCGCGATGACGGCCGGGGACTGCTTGGCGTGCCCCTCCGTGGTCGGACTGGGCTACTATCTCGACGACGGTGTGTGCTCGTGGGCGTGCGCGTACGGGTCTGCCCTTGGCGCGGCGTGCGTGACGGGCCCCGACTGCTACGCCCCCGGCACGCTGATGTCGGGGACGCAAGGGCTCGCGTGCTCTACGGCGCCTCTCCCGTGGCAGGCGGCCGGGTATGCGCGGGTCGGGCTGGCGTCGTGGGGCTGGCTCCCGCCCGCGTCCGCCGGTGCCCCCAGTGGGTATCGCTTGCTGGCGCGAGACCCCTCCAGCGGTGCCTCGGCCCTGCTCCGGCCGTACGGCCCACCCCCGCGAGCGTGGCTGGCGGTCGCGCCGAACACGTCCACTCCCGCCCCTGCTCCCCTGTGCTCCGTGGCGCTTGGGACGGTGGGCGGCTGGCCCTATGCGTTCGGTGCTGCGTGCAACCAGAGCTTCCTGGTGTGGGTCGGGCTGGGCGGGGCCGGCAACCGGAGCGGGGTCCTGATCGGCGCGCCCCAGCCCGGGTGGGCGGACGGTTTCCGGACGCAGGCGCGGTTCCAGCGCGAGCTGCACGTGGCCTTCTCCGGCGCCACTGGGACTCTGTTCGTGCTGGATCGCGGCAACTGCCTGCTGCGCGAGGTGTCCATCCCAGGCGTGGGCGACTACCGCACGCGCGCCTACACGGTCTACGGGCGGCGGGACCGGTTCGCTGTGGACGGCTCGCCCCGGTGCTATGGCGCGCAATCGCTGGCCAACCCCCGCCTCTTCTTCCCCGCTCTGTCCCGCAGGTCGTTCTGGCTCTTCGTGGATGACACCGGCATCCAGCAGCTGTCCGCGACGACGCGGGAGGTCTCGCTTGCCGTGCCCCTGCCCGCCGGGACCCCTGCGCTGGTCACGTGGGTGGAGGCCCCTTCGCCCGGCTCTGTGCGCGTGGGGCTGGCGGACGGGACCGGCCTTGCCTTTGCCGCGCAGGCCCAGGCGTGTCCCGTCGGCACCACGTCGCTGGCCGGCGGGGCGTGCTCGGTCCCGTGCGTGTGGCGCGATGGGACGGGTCGGTATCTCAACTACGTGGACTTCACGAGCGGGGCCTGCACGCCGTGCCCCCCCGTGGCGTGCGGGACCGGGGAGCTGGCCGTGCCGTGCAACGCGTCGGCCCCCGGGTGGTGCGCGCCGTGCCCGCCCGCGCCGGCCGGCTGGACCTACACGGTGGGCGGGGAATGCGGGGCCGGCACGCTGCGTCCGCTGGCCCCGTGCGCGCCCGGCTGGTACCTCGACGCGGGCGGGGCCTACTGCCAGCCGTGCCCCCTGCATTCCCAAACGGTGCTGGCCGGGGCGGTGCGGGTCGAGCAGTGCCGGTGCTGGGCCGGGTTCGAGCGGGCCGGTGGGGCGTGTGTGGCGCTGGCGCTGTACTCGTTCCCGGTCAGCCCCGTGTGCGCGACGGGCGCGTGCTCCCTGCCGCCTCACGCGGTCGTGACGGACGCGCGGGTCTGCGCGTGGGCGTGCGCCCCCGGGTACTACCGCGCGTCGGCGGCGGGTTTCGCGGACGCGTGCCAGCCGTGCGCGGGCCTGCCCCCCGGGGCATATTTCGCGACCCGCGGGGATACGGACGCGCCCCTGAGCTGCGAGTTCGCGTTTTCCGGGGCGTGAGGCCGCTATTTAAACGCGCTGATGGTTTGGATAGGAAAATCGAACCCGAGAGGTATGCCTGCGTATCATGAGAGAGTCGAGTGCGGCCCGGCGCTGGAGGAGTACAACGCGCGGTTCCCGAAGCAGCCGGCCCAAGGGCTGTACACCTTGCCACCTAACCCTCTGTATCAGTACTGGCCGATACCGGTCGGGATGGCGCCCAAGGCCCAGCAGGAGGCGAAAATGCGCCTGAATGACATGACGGTGAACCTGTTGCGCAACAAGCGGGGCATGCTGGAGATCACGAGGCTGGAAGCACGCATGAGGGCCCAGCAGATGCGTGTGGGCTCGACACCCTACGGGAGCGGCCTGTTCACGGACGCGAAGATCCCCGGCGGCAGGCCGGTCGCGCTCTACAAGACCACCTATCTGGCGCTGGTGAGGGAGGACAAGGCCGGAGACACGAGGGATGTGACGCACGCGATCGACTACCCGAACGACTGGAGCCTCAACACGAGCATCCGGGTCGGGGGCCAGGTCTACGCGCTGGTGGCGCGCCCCGCCTGCACCGAGGCCGAGATGATGTGGCTGGGCAACCACGTGTGCCAGACGGTCCCCGCGCGCCTGATCGCGCGCGTCGTCGTGGGCACCGGGCCGCGCTGTCTCCCGTATGTGTACTTCCGGACCGGCTCCAAGGCGATCACCAAAGGGAGCCAGGTGTTCCTGAACTACAGGCAGGACTACTTTGAGCCCCTGGAGCGCCTTAAGAGCGTGTGTGTGGCCGGGACCAAGGTGGTGCCGTGCGGGTGCATGCGGCTCCTGGGCCGCGAGGGCCCGTGCCCGAACGGACTCGGCCTGCTCCAGCCCGAACACGCCGGCCAGTGAGGCCTGACCCCAGCCCAAAGCCGAGCAGGTTTGGCCTGCATCGGGCATGAGTAAAGACGACTAGATCCTGAGCGTCGAGCTTGCGATGGAGCAGCCCTTGTTGGTGACGGTGAGGGTCTGGTGCAGGTCCATGCAGAGGTTGAGCACGCACAGGCGCAGGGTCCGCGGGGTGAGGCGGGCGAGGCAGTCGTTGGGCCGGTAGGCGATGGTGGTTTGGAAGAAGGTCTCGCCGGTGTCGTGCTCGTGCAGGCGCAGGGACGGTTCGATGAGGTGGATCATGCGCGCGTTGAGCCGCGCGAGCACCTCCGGGTCCCAGTGCGGGTGCTCGATGTCCGGCAGGCTCTCCTCGATGGCGAGCACGAGGTCGGTAGCCTGATCCACGCGGTCCGGCAGGCCCGACGCCAGGCGCCGCGCGACCGACGCGACGATGAAGGCGATGAGGGGCTCGACCTGGTAGTAGGAGGCGATGGGCAGGACGCGCCTGGCCAGGGCCGGCCCGATCCAGGCCTCGGCCTCGGGCTCGTCGTCGTCCGAGTTCTGCGGGGAGGCGGCCAGCACGAGCGCGAGGCAGCGCAGGAAGGCCTCGAAGTCGCCGCACGTGAAGGCCAGCACCGTGACGAGGCGCTCGTGGGACTCGCGCCACACGCCGTCGACCATGCTCGCGAAGACGGGCGAGTGCTGCGTCAGGAGCGAGGCGGGCAGCTCGAGGCGGGTAAACGAGCCGCCGACGCCGGGCTCGCGCGGGAACTCGACCCGGACCAGGAAGTCGCTGAACCCGAGCAGGTCCGGCTGGAACTGGAACATGCTTTGGCGGATGCTGGCGGCGAGGGCGTGCCAGGCGGGGTTGGCGGCCTTTTTTTCGGGCGATGGGGCGCGAATGGGCGCGAATGGGATTGGGTGATTGCCTGAACCATTTTCGAACGTCCAAGATGAGACCTGAGGATGAGTTTTTCTGTGTGATACACCCGTTAGCCATGTTCTTTGCATTACTTCTCAAAATCCCTTACAACTATGCTGTTCTTGGAGGATTCATGTTGTCTTTTTGGGATGTTGTGGTGATTTTAACATTCGTGTATTACATCGTGATAACAGCTGTGGGCTTCAGGGTTTGGATGTACACGCAAACCAAGGCCCAGCCCCCTGCCGACCCCCACCCAGGGCCCGAGGTAATCGTGGACCCATGAAATAAAGGACAAGAAACGGCGTGTGACTCATCCATACAGTAACGTGACTACTCGGGGTTGGGAAATGGAAATTTTCTCATTTCCATACGATTCTAAACGGGATGATGCTCAAAACCAACACAAAATTAACTCCACAAAGTTTAAGAACGGGTCATGAAAGCGGCTTAAAACGTAAACCTGTCCATCCCGGCAGATATTAACGCTGCCCACACCAGCGCCCACGGATGCGCTGGCTGGCTGCCTTGACCTTATCTTGCGCATGGCTAGAGCCATGCTGGCCCTGCCCCGCTGGCCAGTACCAACCCCTCAACACGTCCACCGCATGCCTGGCCTGCCCCCCCGGCCTATTCCAGCCCCTCAACGGTTCGAGCGCGTGTCAGGCCTGCCCCGCCGGCCAATTCCAGCCTAATGCGAGTGCCTCCGGCTGTCGGGCCTGCCTCGCCGGTCAGTATCAGGCGTATTCCGGCGCGAGCTCGTGCCAGGCCTGCCCCGTCGGGTGGTACCAGAACCTCACCGGGTCCACCGCCTGCCTGGCCTGCACGGCATGCGGCGCCGGGGCCTACCGCGCGCGGGGCTGCCACGACGGGGCGACGGATGGTGTGTGCGCGCGGTGCAGCGCGTGCCCCGGCCCCGTCGTGACCCCATGCGGCCCGCTGGCCGACGCCGTGTGTGGCAAGACCGCCGCCTGTCCCGCGCCCGCCCCCCCGACCTACCAGTGGTGGATGCTCAACGGGACCGTGCCGAGCGCCGACTTCACCTGCCCGAGGGCCGGCTACTATCTGGCGGCCTTTGCGCCCGGCGCGACCCCTCCCGCCCAGGCCAGGACCTGCCTGCCGTGCCCCGATGGCATGGTGGGGCTCGACGGGGTGCTGTGCGTCGCGTGCCCCGCGCGGCAGACGGCCCTCAGTGACCACGGGTCGTGCGCGTGCCTCCCGCCCGGCGTGCTCAACGCGACCGGCGGGTGCGAGTGCCCCGACGGGCTGCTCCCGACCGCCTCTGGTTGCCAGGCGTGCCCCCCCAACACCTACGGGGCTGGCGGGGCCTGCTGGGCGTGCCCCGCCGGCGCCTACTCCAACGCCAGCGCGACGGCGTGCGTGGGCTGTCCCGTCGGATCCTACCGCGGGGCCGGGCAGGCCCAGTGCCTGTCATGCGGGCCTGGCAGCTACCCGACCGACCCCGGCGACCCCGGCTCGTGCGTGTCGTGCGTGCAGGCCGGGGCGTGCGGGCTCGGCCTGCAGCAGACCCCCTGCCCCGTCAGTGACTCGCTCGTATGGTGCGCGCCCTGCCCCGGTCTGCCCCCCGGCGCGGACTGGCTGCCCGCTGGGGGCGCGTGCGCCTATCGGTGCCAGTCCGGCTACTACCACACGGGGGTCGGGTGCGCCGCCTGCAACGTCACGGCCTGCCCGCCGGGGGCCGTGCTGTCGCCGTGTACTTCATTCCAAGACGGTAACTGCGACCAGCCGTGCGAGAACGCGACCATGCCCTCTCAGAACGCCGTGTGGGCCGGCGGCTGCGGCTGGGCGTGCGAGCCCGGCTATGTGCCGGTGCTGCAGGACTACTGGATGTTCCAGTACTACTTGTGCTGGCCCTCTTGACGGCCCGACATCCTGGCGGTGCGCGTGCGGGTCTTGACGAGGCCGCGCTGGACCGACGACCGCGTCTTGGGCCCGTCGCTCTTGGGCCCGTCGCTCTTGCCAGTGGTCTTCGCGGCCTTGGGCGAGCCCCCAAGCGGCTCCAGCGTGTTGGAGCCGTCGGGCTTGAGTCCCGTGTTGAAAGCGTCCATGACCGGGTAGAGCCGCTCCTGTATCTGCAGGGCCGACGCCTTCTTCAGCGTGCCCAGCTGCTTGCGTAGCACATCGAACACGCACTTGACGAGGCGCGGCCTGGCGCCGGCGAACCGTGGGTCCACGGTCTGGCCAATCTCCTGCAGCACCGCGGACACCTGTGTGCAAAGGGAATGAGACTTGATCTCTAGTGGAGAGAGAGAAAGAGAGAGAGAGAGAGAGGCCCACCGTGTCCTGCAGGGTGGTCATGCGGAATTTGGTCTCATCCTTGTCTACCATCACGCCATGCTGGGTCGAGGCGAAGGGCTTGACGAAGAGCCCGTACATGGACCCGGACTTGTACGCGGCGACGCTTGACCCACCCTCGTCCGGCTTGATGGCGCCGATCACCTCGAGGGCCAGGCCGTACCAGGTCGCGAGGGGCTTGGCGCTCTGCCGTTTTGGATAATAGTAGTCAAGGGTGGGCTAGAGGGAGAGAGAGAGACGGGTAAGGGCCCGCACCGTGCCGACCATCTCCAACAGGTGACGGAGCTGCCGCTTGGGGTCCTTCGAGCCCAGCTGCGTGCGGCGAGGGTCAGGGGCGCGCACAGGGCTGGCAAAACGGCAAGGCCTCACCACGATGGCGCCGGCGACGAGAAGGGCCGAGTTCCGGCACAGCAGCGGGAAAGCCACGTTGAACGACTCCCAGCGCGTGGCACAGATGGCGTCGAAAGCGTGGCGGCAACCCGTGTCGTCCACCGTCCGATTCATGTCGGTCAGGACGTGCACGTGGAGTGACGGAATGCGCGGCGACATGTCCGGCTCCAGGTAGTCCACATCCACATCCTCGTGCCCAAACAAGGTGCTGATGATCTTGGTCTCGACCTCTGCCGCGTCCTGAATGAGGGAGAGGTAATGGGTGGAGAGCATGGTCTGGAGCAGCGTCTCCTGCTCCGAGCCCGACGGGAAGGCCCGGCCGAGCGCGTCGTGCAGCGCCTGCCCCGACTCGTCGTCCACGCGCGCGAGAAAGTCGGCGTAGAGCCTGAGCAGCACGTCCCTGTCGTGAACGTCGCCCGAGGCCGGCTGGCTGGCGCGGGCCTTGGCTGGAGAGGCCTGTGCTGGAAGGACCTGTGCTGGGAGGGCCGTGGATACGGCAGACCTGGCCCGAGTCTGTGCAGCAGCTGGCTGGGACACGGGCGGGGCTTGCACTGCAGGCGTGGGCGCGAGATGGGCTTGGCCCTGGTCTGGGGCTCGGCTGGCGGGCTTTTTTACAGCCTCTCCTGCTACCGACGGGTTCATGTGCTTGCCTATCAGGAAGTATCGGAACTGTCAAATATCAGAGAGTCAGAATGTGATAGTGACCATAAAGCCGGAAGAACGAGACTCACCCATTGGCACCGTGACTCGAATGTGCCTTTGGTCATCCCCCATTTTTGGTACAGATAGGTCGTCATTTTGCTTTTGCGACATTTTGGTACACGCCTGGAGTTGAAATAGATCTTCTCAATGACACCCGACTCGTCAGCAAATAGTGTGTTCCATGCCCGTCTGGTCCGCCCGTGATACTGCTGCACGATGAAACACACGCGACCTTGGGCGTTCACAAATAGGCTCTTATGCAGCAGATTATCAAACGTCCCCGGGCTGGGATTGTTCGTATACGGGTTGTCGAGCTGGTGCTTGATCCATTTCGTTGTCCTGGCCAATTTGATAAGCAGCTCGTCGGGAAAGTGCTCCGGCTCCGGCTGATCGGCGGTAAAACTGGTCTCCAGTATGACAAACGTGGTCCTCACGTCCTTCTCGTCCTCGTCAGACGATTCACCGTCCGACGGCGCATGCGAGCGCGGCTTCGTCTGTGCCTGTGTAGTGTTGAGAACCTTGGCCTTGAGCGGGATACGCCCACCTTTGAGGGCCTGATACTCTTGCAACGACTGCATCGGGGGCGCGGTCCGAGGCTCCCGCGCGACCTTGGACGGACCCCCAGCCTCTGCGAGAGGGGCCGAGCTCACCGGGTTGAAGTCGGGTAGTTCATCCTGGTCGCACGCCCCGTCGAACGCGAGATTGCGTGCCGGGTGCACGACAGCCGTCGAGAGGACGGCAGGAGACGTGGCCTGTGGCTGGCGGGGGGTCGGCCCGCATTGCACCGTCTGTGCAGGGGGCGTGGGGGGTGGCATTTGGCTGGTACAGTGGCGCGAGTCGCTCGAGCCTCTTGCACGCTCCGGGGAGTGACGGGCTGAGGGGTCGCGGGTCCTGTGCCTGGGATAGGAGCGACCGTGGTCCCGGCCCCAAGCGTATTCGGAGGCGTGTTGATGGGTCGGCGAGGGGCTGCGCATGTAGCTCCCGTAGTGGCTTGGGGCATGGCTCCGGCTGTACGAGCGAGCGTAGTCCCGCGCGTAGTCACGGGCGTACTGCTTGGCGTATTCCCGGCCGTAGTCGCGAGAGCCACCCCGGGGGGAGGAGCGCGAGCGGCTCCGGCGCAGGCGAGAGCTCCGGTCGCTGGAGCGCGAGCGGCGGTGCGGGCGCGAGGCCCCGCGGTCCCTTGAGTAGGAGCGGGAGCGAGGGCGACGGCTGAAGTCCCGCTGGCGGTGCCTTGAGTAGGAGCGGTCGCGAGGGGGCGGTCGCGACGGCCCGCGGTCCCTGGAGTGGGAGCGAGGGCGGCGGCTGAAGTCCCGCTGGCGGTCCCTTGAGCGAGAGCGAGAGCGACGGCGGGAGTCCTGGCAGTCGCGCTCGTCGGTCCGGGAGAACTCCTGAGCGTCGCGAGGGAGGGTTTGCTGGATCGAGGGCTGGCTCACTGAAAACAGGAGCATGTCAGGCATGCGCGGGCCGTCGCAGGCTAAGTATCGATCGATACCGATTTGGGGCAGGAAAAACTGCACAGGCGGGAGCACGCGACCGGGCCCAGAGCGCGGCATGAGGCGCTCCTGTTCCGCGAGCATGTAGTCAAAGAGCGATGGGGCCGGGCCAGAGGATGCGGTGCACTGGCCCTGAGCGGCCGCGTCCTGACGGGCTTCAGTTAAGGCCCGCACGACGGCAGCCTCCTTCAAGGTAAGTCCCGAGAACGGAGTAGAGTCCATAGCACGAAGAAACTGCCGAACGCGAGTGGCGGGAGTCAGTCCGTTCACTGAGGGCGTGCAAGGGCGTGCAAGGGCGTGCAAGGGCGTGCAAGGGCGTGCAAGGGCGTGCAAGGGCGAGCAAGGGCGAGCAAGGGCGAGCAAGGACGAGCAAGGGCGAGCAAGGACGAGCAAGGACGAGCAAGGACGAGCAAGGGCGTGCAAGGACGAGCAAGGGCGAGCAAGGACGAGCAAGGGCGAGCAAGGACGAGCAAGGGCGAGCAAGGACGAGCAAGGACGAGCAAGGACGAGCAAGGGCGTGCAAGGGCGTGGCGTGCCTGTCGCAAAGGAACCAGAGCGCGCGCGCCCGTGGGTTAAATAGCCACTGGAGTTAACTGCAGTCAAGCATGAAACGGTGCGTTTACTCAAGTAAGCGCCTGAAAACTTGAAACGTTACGGTTTATAATAAGCTAGTCGAAAACTGGCAGGCATGAAACGGTGCGTTTACTCAAGTAAGCGACTGAAAACTTGAAACGTTACGGTTTATAATAAGCTAGTCGAAAACTGGCAGGCATGAAACGGGGCGTTTACTCAAGTAAGCGACTGAAAACTTGAAACGCTGCAGTTCATAATAAACTACACCAAAAATGGCACGCATGAAACGGTGCGTTTACTCGAGTAAGCGACTGATAACTTGAAACGTTACGGTTTATAATAAGCTACACGAAAACTGGCACGCATGAAACGGTGCGTTTACTCAAGTAAGCGACTGAAAACTTGAAACGTTACGGTTTATAATAATCTAGTCGAAAACTGGCAGGCATGAAACGATGCGTTTACTCGAGTAAGCGCCTGATAACTTGAAACGCTGCAGTTCATAATAAACTACACCAAAACTGGCACGCATGAAACGGTGCGTTTACTCAAGTAAGCGCGTGTTCACTTGAAACGTTACGGTTTATAATAATCTAGTCGAAAACTGGCAGGCATGAAACGGTGCGTTTACTCAAGTAAGCGCGTGTTCACTTGAAACGTTACGGTTTATAATAATCTAGTCGAAAACTGGCAGGCATGAAACGATGCGTTTACTCGAGTAAGCGCCTGAAAACTTGAAACGCTGCAGTTCATAATAAACTACACCAAAACTGGCACGCATGAAACGGTGCGTTTACTCAGGTAAGCGCCTGTTCACTTGAAACGTTACGGTTTATAATAAGCTACACGAAAACTGGCAGGCATGAAACGGTGCGTTTACTCAAACCGCGACTCCCCGCGAGAGCCGCGGGTTATTGGCCGTCTGAAACACGCTCCTTTCAGTCCGGTGAAGCCTCTATTTAGTCGACGGCATCGTCTGTTCTGTTTCGCAACCCACTCGAGTGCCACGCGAACCATGCAGGCACCCACGGACTCGGCGGCCGACTCACTGGCCGGCGCGGGCGCAGCGACTCAGACCCAGGTGCATTTCAAGTTGACGGGCCGCTCGAACCGGTTTGACTAATTAAATTAAAACTCGTGCAGCAAATGGCTGGCGCTTCAGCTGCGGGTTCGAGCTCTAAACGATACTTTCTCGACACCGCCAGTCACTTTTCAAGGCTTCCATTAACCACAAATGATTATTTGTATGGGAATGTGGATTCTATGGTGGGTTTTCTTGATATTTTGAGCATTATTTGAGTAAAATCGAGTGAATGCTGATTATTTCGAATGCTTATTGCTAGCTCCATGGACCTGATCGGACAAAGGAGATGAATCCATTCATTTCGGACGATTTTATGGATGTAATGTACGAGACTTCGGTCAGATAATCGTTTGTGAAATAGCTTTTTGAGCATTTTCTTGTCCAACCTGATTCAATTGCACTCTGACTGTTTCGTTTAGGGTGGGGTTATCACCGATTTTCCTGTTATATCCAAATACTTTCTCGATACGGTTATTTAATATTTTGAAACGTGTTCTGTTACTTGTTTGCTTTAGTAATTCTAATTGAATGTGTGTGTAATTACTGATAATTTCGTGATTTCAACAGAGCCTTCCTGACTCCAAGTCCTTTCTCTATGCAATTCACATTGAACCGAATCAATTTCACGGTTTATTGAAGCCTAGAATCAATCGATTGCGTTCCATTCTTGCTAAAGGAAGAGATTTCTACTGTTCGATGTACGATAAAGGTTCCAAGCTTGCGGTTTTGTTGGGATTCGATACTACTCATCAGTTGTATCAAGATTATTCCGAGAAACTTCAGCGTGTATCATCTGGAGTGCCTACCTTGCCGGAATATATCGTGCTGCTTGTGCATGAAATATGGCCCGAAATCCTCGACGTTCCCGATTCGGTTTTCGTTTATGAGTTCGTATCCAATTCCGTCGAGGTGGTTCCATCCTTCAGCTTGCGTGCATTGCATGTTTGGGCCATGTGTCTTGTTGGACAGCAACTAGAGTTGAACGGCGGTAGGGCAATGAGACCATCGCGTCTCTACGGTGAACCCCAATTCAAGGCCTATATGCTGAGCCTGATGCGGAACTGCTTGCGGCCTCTACGCGCTCGCAAGCTGCTCGAGCTTCTACGATTGGGCGCGGCAGCTCGCGGCTATGGCCGGGACGACTTGCTCACACGAGACTACTTGGCCTGCAAGCTCCGGAACTGCCTTCTCTTCACGGAATTCCCTCCGTGCTGGAACGTAGTGCCTTACTCTCTCCAGGACAATCCCAAGGAGCATTACGGCGGGCTCCTGTTCTATGTTCCTAAGCGGTCTATCATCACTCGAAACAGGCAAGACGCCCTTCGCGAATGGGGGCGAGGCTCGAAAGAATATGTGACCACTCTTGTCATGGGGCCTTTGGGACTCGACCTGTTTGTGCTCTTCGCCATGCCGGGGACTCGCGTCAGGTGGCCTCACATGCTCCAAGAGGTTGACGCGGCGCTCGGCGAGGACTACCGGCGGCTGTTGGTGCAAGAGCTGTACGGGGGGTTCGATACAGCCATCGCCTGTCGCGCGCTGCTCGACGCGTCCACCGCCCGCGGGGAGACACCCGTGGCTTGGCCGCTTGGAGACGAACACTACCTTGCGAAACTCGCACGGGTCGCTATCGAGAGCAAGGAGCTCACACGCCCCGCCGACAACCCCCTCCCGGTCGGTGTGGATGGCGGGGCCGCTCATATCGATAGGTGGGTCGAGATCGGCTTCGATTTCCTCAAGGCCAAGCACGCAGAAGGCTTCTCCGAAGGCATGTATATCGCGTATAGTGATATCGTCAAGTCCGAATCGGTTCGGCAACCGCCCGAGCCTGTCGAGACCTTGCTTCAGTCGGTGGATCCGCTCTTCCGCAAGGGTGGGGTGAGCCCTCATGAGCTGTACGCGCGTATCGTGGCCAAGTCCAAGGAGATCACGACGCACGCCGAGTGGATCGCTATGTGCCGGGCCGCTCTCAAGCACAGGCGGTGGCTTGCCGATCGACTCGACGTCTCCCCCCTTCTCGCCATACTATTGATCTCGGGAATACCAGAGAACAGCCAGATAGAGAAGGTACTCGGGCAAGGGAGCGAGTTACAGTTGCAGCTCGTGATTGGCATCGAAAGCTCGGCATACGTGAGGGACTATGTACTGTGTGTGGCCTACTCTCTCTCGAGCGAGGTGCGACAACTGGTGGCGAGGCCAGCGCGTGAGGAACTGCAATCTGGTGGGTTTTCCGCTAGCGCGTTATACGCCAGTTGCCTATTCTGGAGCCGTCATCATCCTTACTATTGCCCAGAAGTAAGGGATGCGATAGGGGAGTGCTTGTTCCCTATCACATACATCCAAAAACATGCTACGGTACTATTCAACCACGCAGGCACTCGCTCAGCAGAGCACGCGAAGTTTCTCGACTTCTCCTTTGCAATCTGTAAAATGTTGGGGTGCATTAGTGAAAACGACCTTCTCGTGAATATGGGAAAAGAGTTCTGGACTTTTATGAACCATCAACAGATGAACGTGATCGGGAGAGATCATTGGGTATACACTGTTTCCGATTACAGAATGGACAAGTTCAATCAACTGTGCAGGAAGAGTCTCACGTTTGGGAGCCAAGATCAGGGGCAGGGCCAAAGCCAGATACCGAGTCTGGCCCAAGCAGGGGCCAAGCCGGACAATGCGGCGGCTGGCGGGGCGGAGGCGGGCGGGGCTACTGGTGAGGGCGCGTCGGCTTCTGTGGCTAGTAGCAGACCTGTGGGCGGCGCGTCGGCTTCTATGGCTGGTAGCAGACCTATGGGCGGCGTGAGGCATTCAGGGGCTGTGGATTTCATGCAGGTTGCAATCAGTGGGGCTGGATCAGCGGCTGGCCCTGCCAAGGCGGATAGTTGGCTGCTGGATGTGCCCAAACACTGGCTGCATAACTGTCCACAGCCTGAATTGCTCAAAATCATCCGTCATGAATCGAAAGAGTTCACCAGTATCTACAAATTGAATCAAGAGTTCCACAAATTCGTGGACCATGCCAAGCAATATGATCCAGATTTGCATCATTTGGACATATCGCCTTTGTACGCTATCATGCTTCTCTCACCGACTTATCACAAAAACAAGAGCGGGGTGGTGTACAACTCAATCGTAGACAATGCGAAAATTCGTACGAGCCTGCGTGTTCACGGGGCCAAGAGCAGCTTCTGTTGCGATTATATACTCTACCTTATGAATCCGGTCCGTTGCTCTGATACTCTGAACGTATTGGGGAATATGGCTATCGACCTTATTTTGAAATCCACCAATACAACCAATTTCATGCACAAGAGCAGTTTACTGTGGAGCTTGAGTAACCCGAATATGATTGGGAACGAGACGCATGTCCACCGGTTGTATGAGGGGGCTGAGCTTGAATGCTCTGACGCGATACGGATCGTAACTCGCTACTTCATCACCGCGAACCAACGTTCAGTGAGAGATGAGAAAGGGATTGATTTCTCTCGTCTGTACCGCCCCTTGTTCAGGAAACAGGCCAATATAGACCATCTCCTTCAGGTACCTTTGGGTCATTGGGCATACGTCAGGCGCAACTTGAAACTACATGAAGAGTCTATCATAAAAGCAGAGGATAGAAAGGCAGTGGACAGGCTGTTGGACAGGTTTTGTGGCGAACAAGTCAATTACGAGGATCAAGCACCGCCTTTTTGGTTGGCTCCTTCTGACTTGGATGATATCATTCGCCGAATCAATGCCATGAGCGGTAGGGCCGGCGGTGGGGCTGGCGATGGGGCTGGCGGTGGGGCTGGCGGTGGTGGGACGACTCGTGTCAAGAGTGGGACTAGGGCTGGCGGCGGGGCTAGTGCTGGGGCTAGTGCTGGGGCGTCACTTGGTAAGAGAGTCACTGATCAGGCAGGGAGTGGTGGGGGCGTGAACAAGAGTGGCTCCCCTCAGACCTTGGTCTCTTCTCAGTGCGCGCAGGCTGCCGGCGGTATGGGGCTTCCGGTATTCAGCGCCGCTCCTGCCGTTTTTCAGGCCGACACGACAGGCGTCGTGGCCCCAGTCGTCAGTTCAGTCGATTCAGTGAGGAAAACTCTTCTCGAGAACAAGGCCAGAATCATGAAAATCGCAAATCTTGCACACAGCCATGTCAGGAAGGCGTTGGATACCAAACGTGTGCCGGACATGCAAGGGCCTTGCTTTATCTCAGTCGGTGATGGCAATACCACTTACAAAATCACCGCCCAGCACGGGGGATTGATGCTCTCTCTCATGGTAATGACACAGGCTCATGTCGAGCAAATTCAGAACTGCTGCTTGGCGATGGGTGCTGAATTGGCAAGCATTTTGGGGAGGAAGAACGATATCCTTGTGGAGAACACTTGGCTGAACGAATCGGGGATGGATAGTGCCACTGTCTCTTTGGACGGGCTGGATGCAGTCACGCTTTTTGCGAGGGTTGAGAAGTGTTTGCAAGACGCCTTGGGCCAGCTCAAGTTCATTTGTGACACCGTGGCAGCCGAAAGCTTCAACATTCCCCACGATGGAGAACTGAACACTCCTTACCTGCTGACTGGGGTGCAGTCCATCGCAACCTTTTCTTGCAGTTTGCTCGATAATGTCGGTCCTAAAGTCGGTAGGCCCTACATGGAGCGTCTCGTGTTGGTGCTTAGGGAGCTGGCACGTAAACACGCAGCTGCCAAACCGCTCGAGTATGAGGCAAACAAAAGGCCGCGTCTCTCCTCACCCGACGCGCCGGCTGGAGGAGCTCCCGGCCTTTAAAAGACTACGTGTTGGTGAGCGAGAGAGAGAGGGAGCGAGAGAGAGGGAGCGAGAGAGAGGGAGCGAGAGAGAGGGAGCGAGAGAGAGAGAGAGGGAGCGAGAGAGAGGGAGCGAGAGAGAGGGAGCGAGAGAGAGAGAGGAAGCGAGAGAGAGGGAGCGAGAGAGAGAGAGGGAGCGAGAGAGAGGGAGCGAGAGAGAGGGAGCGAGAGAGAGGGAGCGAGAGAGAGGGAGCGAGAGAGAGGGAGCGAGAGAGAGAGAGGGAGCGAGAGAGAGGGAGCG
>Ga0214201_1000182_pt1 | contig 26084 bp, 26 predicted proteins | sample TroBogEpilimnion_32_FD_153039 | JGI IMG/M metagenome (GOLD analysis project Ga0214201, IMG submission 153039) | Freshwater microbial communities from Trout Bog Lake, WI - 29MAY2009 epilimnion | ecosystem: Environmental > Aquatic > Freshwater > Lake > Epilimnion/Euphotic zone | place: Trout Bog...
CTTAATAATCGTCCCCGAAAGCGACTTGGATACAAAACACCTCACGAGGTCTTTACCAAATCTTTCAACCCAGTTGCACTTCGTGCGTGAATCCAAGGTTTAAAGTAATTATTCACAAAATGTTATTCAGATCATTGACCTATTAAGGACGCTTATTGAATGACCTGTAAGCTCGAATTAGCAAGTTCTAAATTTTCAACCGGCACAGGTTCAAGCGCCTTCGTAATAAGAGCTAATAACAGTAGAATAATGAAAGCGTAGTGGCCGAAATTGATATTCATAACCATATCCATTGTTGAAATTTTAAAACTTATACATTTACAATAATCCTAGCATTATGATGTTAATGTGACGGGGGTAAAAATTGGATTTATAAGCAATATAATTTCGCTTAGCTTCTTGTAACTGGCTATCTTTGAACAAGGCTCGAAAATTATACACGGCTATCGCGACCGATTCTTACCGGCCTTAAAAATAGACGAACTTCGGCCAACCCAAATAATTTTTTAACGTCATGGATAGGCGTTAATGATCGAAAGTGCTAAATCTTATCGGTCCAAGGCTAACTTTAGAGGCTTACAATGACGACAGAAACACCAATCGCTACAGCACTTACCAAAAGCCAAATTCAGGAAGAAATTCTCGATAGCATTGACGAAGAGCTCGAGATGGAGTTTGACGATAGCCGCCTAGATGCCTTAATTGAGCGTGGAATGGCGGCCGCTGAACATCCGGACCTTGATCGGCATTTTTATTTCAAAGAGCTGATACGACTGCAGAAAGAATTGGTGAAACTGCAAGATTGGGTCGTCCATAAGAAATTAAAAGTTGTAGTATTATTTGAGGGCCGTGACGCAGCAGGAAGGGCGGCGTCATCAAGCGGATCACGCAGCGCCTTAATCCAAGAACCTGTCGCGTCGTGGCGCTATCCGCGCCCACCGAGCGTGAAAAATCCCAGTGGTATTTTCAGCGCTACATCCAACACTTGCCTGCAGCTGGGGAAATAGTCTTGTTCGATCGCAGCTGGTACAATCGGGCTGGCGTTGAACGGGTTATGGGCTTTTGTACGGAAGAGCAGGTAGAAGAATTTTACCAAACTGTTCCCGATTTCGAGCGCATGATCATCGGCTCTGGAATTATTCTTATCAAATATTGGTTCTCTATTACCGATGAAGAACAAAATCTCCGCTTCATGATGCGTATCCATGACCCGCTTAAGCAATGGAAATTAAGCCCAATGGATCTTGAATCGCGCAGCCGTTGGGAATTCTACACAAAGGCTAAAGAGGATATGCTGGCGCGCACCCACACGCCTGAGTCACGTTGGTGGGTAGTTGATGCTGTCGATAAAAAGCGGGCACGCCTTAATTGCATTCATCATCTTCTAGCCCAGATACCGCACGAGGAAGTGCCACATGAGATGCCAGTTCTGCCGCCTCGCGTGCACAATCCCGATTATTTGCGAAATCCAGTTCCAGAGGAGCTACACGTCCCATCGGTATACTAACCGGTTTTCCATTTGCGTATTTAGTAATCGGGCGATGGGCAATTACTGCCGATCGCCCTTTCTACTTTGGCCAAATTGTGCTCGTCGGAGTGATTAATTAGCCTTCAAACGCCCGCACCCACATGGCGCAAATTCCAGACCTAACAATATCGTCAAGCGAAAACTCCACAATAGGTACGGGCAAGTCACGCTGCCGAACAAGGTCAATTGCTCGACGTAAACCAGAGTCTCGCTCAAGGTCGCATTGCATAATATCGCCGTTAATAACCGTAAGGCAGTCCTCACCGATACGCGTCAAAAACATTTTAATCTCAGCGATCGTCGTGTTTTGGGCCTCATCGAGCAGGATGAAAGAATTTTTCCATGACCGCCCCCGCATCACTTCAAACGGGACAACTTCAATATCGCCATTCTTTACCGCGACGTCATAAACGGCCCCACCAAGGCGGTCGCGGATGGCATCCGTAATTGGCACCGCCCATTGAGCAAATTTTTCTTCCATGGAACCTGGGAAAAATCCGAGCGATCGGCCACATGGTACATTAGGACGGGTTAGAATTATTTTTCTGATGGCCTGACTTCGGTAAAGGTCGGCTGCATAGGTTGCAGCCATCCAAGTCTTTCCAGTGCCTGCGGGGCCTAGAACAAAAATTTGCTCACTCGTCCGAAGATAGCCAAGATATTCCGCTTGCTTCAAGGTAAGGGCCAAAATTGGCGGTGGCGTTCGCTCTTGTTCGAATTTCTTTTTCGAGGATTGTGATTTTTTAAAAAGCTGGACTACTTTGCTCTCTTCTTTGACACGACCAAATTTATCGCGCCGCTTTTCCCTATTTTTAGCCATGCCATTCCTTGATCACACAGTGAATGCTGCAGGTATTTCTTAGTCGAGACTTAAGAGGGACTGATTCGTGTGACGAACTGATAACTCTCCAAAGTTCCAACGAAGATGTATCTTATAACTTTGATTAACCGGACAATTTTCGCTGTACCATTAAGGTTCATAAAAGCGTCAACCATTAGCTCTACTTCCATCGTCGACTTAACTGAGTTGCCGATGAAAGTTGCCACCGTTGACTGCCATCAAACTTACCCAGCTTACAAAAACTTTTGGCTCCGCTAGGGCGGTCGAATCGATTTCATTAGAAGTTGAGGCTGGAAGCTTGACGGTTTTGTTAGGTCCATCGGGCTGCGGTAAGTCGACCTGCCTCCGCCTGATCGCCGGCCTAGAGCGTGCGGATCAAGGAACCATTACCATCGCGGACAAAGACGTGACCGCGATTGATCCGGCCGAGCGTGGCATTGCCATGGTATTTCAATCCTACGCTTTATTCCCTCATTTAACCGTTGCTGAGAATATAATTTTTGGCCTTCGCGTTCGCCGTCTGTCAAAAGCCGTTTGGGTGAAGAAATTAACTGATGTTGCTAAGCTTGTTGGGCTTACCGACTATCTCGAAAGACGCCCATCGCAACTTTCTGGCGGCCAGCGGCAGCGCGTTGCCTTAGCGCGCGCGATTGTCAGCGAAAAGTCTATTTGTCTTATGGACGAGCCGCTTTCCAATCTTGACGTCCAGTTGCGTCACGAGATGCGTCTTGAAATTCGGGCGCTTCAACAACGCCTAGGCATGACCATGATTTATGTCACTCACGATCAAACGGAAGCCATGACGATGGCAGATCGGATTGTGCTTATGCGCGAAGGAAAAATCGAACAAAGCGGTTCACCCTTTGATCTCTACAGTAACCCAGCTTCGAGATTTGTAGCGCGCTTTATCGGCGCTCCACCTATGAACGTCATCTCCTCGCTGAGATCAGACCAGTGGCGGGGTGTACGACCCGAGCATGTTAAACTCGAGGTATTGAATGAGGCGCCAGTTTCGGAGCTGCAACCACTCGGTGCGGAAGGCATCGTAGAGACGATTGAATATCTTGGATCTGATTCCGTCGTCACTCTTCGCGCCGGTGAAGATCGTATAGCGGCCCGCGTGCCAGGTTTACAAATTTTCTCGCTTGGTCAGGCCGTTTCGGCCCATTGGCACCCCTCCCATGAGTTTGCCTTTGACGCCTCAACTGGGCGTCGAATTTTGTATCCACTCTAGCCACACCTCAACCAAAGGAAGATAGACAATGACTAGTCTCACACGCCGTCTCTTTACCGCCTCGACTTTAGCCCTTGGCTTAGGCTTTAGCGCGTCAGCCTATGCCGCTGATATCGAATTGCGCTTTTATTATCCTGTCGCCGTTGGCGGCCCAATTACTAAAATCATTGATGAATATGCCGCGGGATTTGAGAAAGATAATCCGGGTATTAAAATTAAGCCAGTTTACGCGGGTGATTATGTGCAAACCATAGGTAAGGCGCTAACCGCAGTTAAGGGCGGTGATGCACCTGAACTCGCTATTCTACTTGCTGCTGATATTACGTCGCTTGTTGATGAAGATGCCGTCGTTCCCGTTGACGATGTCATCAAGACACCCGCTGACAAGGCATGGGTCGAAGGCTTCTATCCAGCATTTATGGAAAACGCCAAATTGAAGGATAAGACTTACGCCATCCCATTCCAGCGCTCGACACCGGTACTCTATTGGAACAAGGAAATGTTCAAGGCCGCCGGCCTTGATCCCGATAAGGGACCTAAGGATTGGAATGAAATGCGCGACTTTGCCAAGAAGCTGACGAAGAAGGACGCTTCGGGCGCCGTGACACAATGGGGTATCGAAATCCCATCCGACGGCAATTCGCTTTGGTTGTTTACGGGCCTGACCACCGGCAACGGCGTGCGCATCAACAATGCCGAAGGCACGAAGGTTAATTTCGCCGATCCTAAGGTCGTCGAGGCTCTGCAATATTGGTACGATCTCTCCAAGGTCGATGGCGCCCAGCCTGCGGGCCTCATCAATTGGGGCACCACGCCGCGCGACTTCATCGAAGGCCGCACGGCAATGATGTGGCACACGACGGGTAACCTCACCAATGTTAAAAACAATGCTAAATTCCCGTTTGGCATTGGCTTCTTGCCTGGCAAGACGCAGTTCGGCGCACCAACGGGTGGCGGCAATTTCTATTTCTTCAAAGGCATGTCGGCTGAAAAACAAGCAGCAGCCTTGGCCTTTGTGAAATATATGACGACGCCAGAGCGCGCCGCCGATTGGTCTACAAAGACCGGTTACGTCGCAACCCAACCTGCTGCCTATGAAACGCCAGCGATGAAGGCTTATGCGGCCGACTTCCCAGCAGCAATCATTGCCCGCGATCAGTTGAAATACGCCGTTCCAGAAATGACCGTGCATGAAAATCAACGGGTCACGAAGCTTGCCAATGACGCGATCCAAGCCGTGATGACGGGTGCGAAGCCTGCGGACGCAGCGTTGAAAGACGCGCAAGCGGAAGCCGAACGCGTGTTGAAAGACTTCAACTAATCTTGCGAAAGGTCGGCCGCCTCTCTTTAGGGGCGGCCACTCTCTCATGAATACTCTCCGCCTCTCGCTCTATGGTTGGTTAATGGTGCTGCCTGCGGCAACGCTCTTGGCACTTTTCACCCATATCCCGGTGGTAGAAAGTTTCGTTCATAGCTTTATGTCTACCGACAAGCCAAAACGGCCAAGCCGATTTGTTGGCCTCGATAATTATGATTCGCTGGTTGCCGACCCAATATTTTGGAAGGCACTGACCAATAATCTTATCTACGCGCTTGGCTCCGTGCCGCTCTCGATCGCGATTGCCATGATGATGGCGCTGTTCGTGAATGACAAATCGGCGGGCCGGAGCTTTTTACGCGTTGCCTATTTTACGCCGACGATTTTGCCGATGATCGCGGTGGCCAATATCTGGATCTTTTTCTTCACGCCCGATTACGGGCTGTTAGAGCAAATTCTCAAGCCTTTAGGGCTTGGCGGTAATAATTTTCTTGGCTCCAACAATACCGCGCTTTTGGCTGTTACCATCGTGGCGATTTGGAAAGAGTCTGGCTTTTTCATGATATTTTATCTGGCAGCTTTGCAGCAAATTTCGCCTGATTTGAAAGAAGCTGCCGCGATTGAAGGAGCGGGCCGATTCACCTTTTTCAGACGCGTGACTTTTCCTCTTCTCATGCCGACGACTTTGTTCGTAATGGTCAATGCGCTGATCAATGCGTTTCGCGTGGTCGACCATATTTTTGTCATGACGGGTGGGGGGCCAAATAATGCAACATCGGTTTTGCTGTTCCGGATCTACGAAGTCGGGTTCAAATATTTTGATTTTGGCCTCGCTTCGGCAATGACGGTAGTGCTCCTCTGCGTCTTAGGGTTTGTCGCGCTCGGCCAGTTCTTCGCTCTTGACCGCAAGGTACATTACCAATGAACGCACTTAGCATACTTGGTCGTGGGGTGGAGCAGGGCGCCGCTTGGCTGCTTGGCTTACTGTGGCTCTTGCCGCTGGTGTTTGCCGTGTGGACGGCCTTTCATTCCCCTGCCTACATGGCGCATTTTTCTTTCACTGCTCCGCTGACGTTGGAGAACTTCAAAAATGCTTGGCAAGCAGCACCCTTTGCGCGTTATTTCCTGAATACGACATTGCTGGTGATCGGTATTTTGATCGCACAATTTACGTTGTGCACGCTGGCCGCCTTTGCCTTCGCACGGCTTCCCTTTGTTGGCAGCCGCCTCCTGTTTGCCCTAGTCCTCATTCAGCTGATGGTAGCACCCGATATCTTATTGCTCGAAAATTATCGCGCGATAAAAATGTTAGGCCTTATGGATACACTTCCCGGCATCGCGCTTCCCTATCTCGCATCGGCCTTTGGTATTTTTCTTTTACGCCAAACCTTCTTGACGATCCCAAAGGACTTGGAGGAAGCCGCGCGTATTGAGGGGTGTGGGCCCTTCGGTACTTTATGGCGCGTTTATGTTCCAATTGCGCGCCCGATTTATGTGGCTTACGGGCTTGTGTCCGTAAGCTGGCATTGGAATAATTTTCTTTGGCCTTTGATCATCACTAACTCCGTCGAAACGCGGCCCTTAACAGTCGGCCTTGCCGTTTTCGCGTCGAGTGATCAGGGGATTGACTGGTCAGTTATCACGGCGGCGACGCTTATGACTTCGGCCCCCTTATTGATTGGATTTTTGCTGTTTCAACGTCAATTTGTGCAAAGTTTTGTGAGAGCAGGCATACGTTAGTTTAAGGCGTCCGCAGTTTCGTGCATGGGCAAAAAATCATAGCAAACAACGTCCGATTTAACGGTTGAAAAGACGGAATTTTTAGGTACCTCGTTCCAGTGGCCATGGTCGTGGTCCAGAGGTTCGGAGACCACAATCATGCCTTGATCCGTTGCTTGCCAATAAAGGGTCGGTGGCTGATCGTCCGATGACCAGCGGAAGGCAAACATATCTACGCCGTCTGTCATGGCCGCGGTAAAGCGAAGCGGAGTGGTTATTTTATATTTCGTCTGCAGATTGCTTATATCGCGGATGGTTTTTGTCATAGCCCCAATTGGGTCGCTCTCAAGTCCACGTGAAAGTGCCGCTAGAAAAATAGCCTCGCTGTCAGTCGTTCCCAATCGCGCGGCATAAGCATCGTTCGTTATCAAGGCCTCAACATCGCGGCGAATTGTATGCCAGCCGCCGATTTGACCATTGTGCATAAACATCCATTTACCGTGTGAAAACGGGTGACAATTTGAGCGACTGGTTGATGTACCTGTCGCCGCGCGTACGTGCGCGAAGAAAAGGCCGGATGTCACTTGGCTACAAATCGAACGTAAATTTTCGTCAGACCAAGCGGGGTGGACCTCCCGATAAACGCCGGGATGTGTGTGGTGCGCATACCATCCAATCCCAAACCCGTCGCCATTGGTTTCAGTCTTGGCTTGTTCTGCGTGAATGGATTGCCGAACGAGTGAATGCTCGGGAGAGCTGACGAGTTCGTCAAGAAAGATGGGACTTCCTCGATACGCTAGGAAACGACACATTGTACAGCCTATTTAAACCAGGAATGCAGCTTGAATACGTTAAACTAAGTACTGATCTTTTCCTATAAATCAACGGCTTCTAGTAAATTGTGCATTATATTTAGCCAATAAGTGAAGTAAAAACTGTCATGGGCCTGTCACTAACCAAGACGATTGTAGAGGTATAAATGGAGTCTTCATCATGAAACTTTCGACCTCTCTTATCGCATCGCTTATTGGCTTAGGGCTTGCGGTTCCTGCTTCGGCGCAGGTAATCTACCCGCTTAACCGAGCGGAAATTCTCGCGGGTTCGAAATTTGACCTGAAGGTTGAATTTCCGGTGGTTGTCGGGCGTGACAAGGTTAGCGTGACGCTCAACGGTGTCGATGCTGTCAAAGCACTTGGCGGCACACTGGAATTTGTTGATAAGGAAGATGGCCAGGACGCCTCCTCTTATTTGCTTCGCAATGTCACGATTGAAAAGGCCGGCTCCTATTCGCTTGAAGTCAAAGCAGGCGACGTTTCTTCCAAGGTCAATTGGACGGTTTTTGATACGCCTAAAGGCAAAATCGCTAAAAATGTTATTCTGTTTATCGGTGATGGGATGTCGGTAGCCCAACGCACTGCCGCGCGGATGCTGTCAAAAGGCATTGAGGAAGGCAAATATAAAGGCGACCTTGCGATGGACGACATGCCCTACATGGCGCTCGTCTCTACATCGGGCTCGGATTCAGTTGTGACCGATAGCGCCAATTCGATGAGCGCCTATACATCGGGTCACAAGACTTGCGTCAACGCTCTTGGCGTCTACTGCTCGCGCGCTAAGAGCAATCTTGATCACCCGAGAGTCGAAACGATTAGCGAACTCGTAAAGCGCAAACAAGGCCTCTCAGTTGGTGTCGTCACCAATTCCGAGATCGAAGATGCAACGCCTGCAGGCATGGTATCTCACACCCGCAAGCGCGCAGATTATAACGATATTGTCCGTATGTTCTATGATGTAAAGCCGGACATCATCATGGGTGGTGGCTCACCGAACTTCTTGCCCAAGGCCACGCTAGGCTCCAAGCGGACGGACGAGGATAATTACATCGAGAAGTTTAAGTCCGAAGGTTATAGTTTCGTATCAACTGCGACCGAAATGCGTGCGGCCTCCCAAGGTGGCGCCACCAAGATACTAGGCCTCTTTAGTACGGGCAACGTGGATGGCGCGTATGATCAAAAGTTCAAGAAGGGTACGACGGGAAAATTTCCCGATCAGCCTGATTTGGCGGAACAAACCAAGATTGCGATTGACGCTCTCTCCAAAAACGAGAAGGGCTTCGTGCTGATGGTTGAGTCTTCCCGTATCGATAAATACGCCCATTCGCTTGATTGGGAGCGCTCGGTCTATGATACCATTCTACTCGATAATGCGGTTCAAGTGGCTAAAGACTATGCCGCAAAGCATGGCGATACGCTGGTAATTGTGGTGGCCGATCACACGCATATGGTGGGTATTATCGGCACCTATAATGATGACCTACCTGGCACAACCCCACGCGAGCATCTTGAGACCTATCAGAACTCGAAATTCCCGGACTATAAGCCAGATGCAAATGGCTACCCTGAAACAGTTGATCTGAAGCGCCGCTTGGCTTTTAGCTTCGGCTCGTATCCGGATCATTGCTTTGATGCGAAACCGCATCTCGATGGCGAGTTCGCTCCAGCGGCTGCAGGTCCGGTGAAGGGTACTTATGTGGCCAATGAGACCTATTGCACACCCGGCTCGGTTAAAGTAGTTGGCAATCTTCCGACCGATGCCAATTCCGGCGTCCACTCGGCCGACGATGTGATTTTGACAGCCATGGGTCCGGGATCAGAGATGTTCCATGGCCGGCTGGACAATACCTTTGTCTTCCGCGCTATGACTACTGCTTTGGGCCTTGCGAAGAACTGATGCTTGAACCAAAAGGGGGCATGATAATGCCCATCTCACGGCGTGATATGATTGTCGCGGGGCTACTAAGCCTCGCGACTTTTCCCTCGAAAGCGGTGGCTACCACTGCCGAAGTGCTGACATTTGATACACTTTACGAAAGCTTTGGCGTTCTCGGTCTTAAATTCTCAGCGCAGGTTTTAGCTCTTAAAGGCAAGCCGGTTTCCATTTCCGGCTATATGGCCCCGCCCCTGCGTGCCGAGAGCGATTTTTTTGTTCTCACCAAAAATCCGCTTTCCATCTGCCCCTTTTGCCAATCGGATGCCGACTGGCCGCTTGATATTATGGTTGTGTATCTCAGCGAGGCGTCGCCGCTTGTCACTGCGGGCGCTAAAGTCATGGTCAGCGGCATCCTCGATATCGGTTCCTTTATTGATCCAGATTCGGGCTTTGTCAGTCAGTTGCGGGTCCGCAACGCCTCCTATCGGAAGGCCTGATCTTGGCAGAACAGAGCGCAACCTTAAGCGGCGTCACCGTTAACCGGCGCGACAGCAATGGTAAGATGTTTACAACCTTATCGGTTGACCAATTATCCATTTCTGCGGGGGCTTGTATTGGTATTGCGGGGCCGTCGGGTGCCGGTAAATCGACGCTCCTTGATGTCATGGCGGGCTTGCTCTTGCCCTCAAGCGGAACGGTGGCATGGGGCGCAACGGTGCTTTCCAATCTGAACGATCGGGAGCGTGCGGTGTGGCGGCGCCAATATGTCGGCCAAGTGTTTCAGGATTTTCTTCTGATACCCGAACTTTCCATTCTCGCCAATGTTTTGCTGCCTCTCAGCTTCTCCCATCTTTGGCCGAGCGTGGATCAGCGCCAACACGCTTTGGGCTTGATCCATGATCTGGGCCTTAAGGATGTGGAGCGGCGTGCGGCGGTTCTCTCGCGTGGCGAGCAACAACGCGTGGCGCTGGCACGAGCGCTCATTATGCGTCCTTCGATCCTCTTGGCGGACGAGCCCACTGCGAGCCTTGATCAAGCCAGTGCGGCGCTCGTGACCGATTTATTGTTCGACGCGGCAGGTCGACAAAAAGCGACATTGATCATCGTATCGCATGACCCCGCTATTTTATCGCGCATGGACCAGGTTCATCAGGTGGTCGCCGGTAAGCTTCAGGAGGCGCCATGAACCCGTTACCGATGGTATGGGCTGATTTGCGCGCCATGCGTTGGAGTGCACTGTTTACGGTTCTCTTGATCGGCATGGCTGTTGCCCTTGGCGTGGCCGTTGGGGCGCAAGAGCGCGCGATGCGGCAGGCTTCCGCCCGCGCATCCGATGATTTTCCGTTGATTGTCGGTGCGCCATCGAGCCAAGCGCAATTGATTTTAACCTCGGTCTATTTGCAGCCCGAAGCCCTGCCTTTGATCGACGGCAATATTCTCAATACGCTAGCGCAAGATCCGCGGGTGGCTGGTGCTGCCCCCTTGGCCTATGGCGATATTGTGAAGGGTTATCCGGTTGTCGGCACGACGGAAAATTTCGCAACCCGATGGGGGCGATTGAAGCCCCTTGAAGGCCGTCTTTTTGCAGAAGAGAATGAAGCGGTTATCGGCTATGCGGTGAGGCTTGCCATCGGCGAGACCGTTACGCCCTCCCATGGCGTGGCGGGGCATACGCCTGTGCCGGGTGAGGTAGATGGCGAGGAGGCGGGCCATCGGCATGAGCACACCAACCTGACCGTTGTCGGCCGTTTGCCTCAGCTCAATTCGCCCTGGGACCGCGCGATCCTCATTCCCATTGAATCCGTTTGGGAAACCCATGGGCTGGGCAATGGCCATCGCGTCGACGGCGGCGCTCTCGGTGCGCCCTTCGATGCGGAAAAAATACCCGGCGTTCCGGCGATTGTAGTTAAACCTGCGCAGGTTTTTCAAGCCTATCAATTGCGCTCTGCCTATCGGCAAAATGGTACAATGGCCGTATTTCCTGCTGAGGTCCTGGTGCAACTTTATCAGGCCATGGGTAACGTGAAAGACTGGCTCGTCTTCGCGGCCGCGATAAATAATCTCGTGGTATTTTTGGCAATCCTCTTGCTCCTCGTCACCTTGGTGGGATTGCGGCGGCGGCGCTACGCGATTTTAAGAGCCTTAGGCGCAACGCGGAGCTATATCGCCCTTGTTGTTGGGCTCGGCGCGACGATTGTGATGACAGCCGGTTGCGGAGTAGGACTTTTGCTCGGCTGGAGCGGCTCCCTGCTGCTGTCCAAAATAATAACCGTTCAAACCGGCCTCGTGGTCGATCCGCGCCCTGGCCTCGACGACTTCAGCTTGGTGGGCGTGATGATCGGTGTAGGAACGCTATGTGCATCTTTTCTTGCTGCATTGGCATCACGCGACGAGCCGTCTACTGCGATACGCAGCTAAATCTAATAATCTTCGTCATAAATACATAGTCTTTTACTATTCAGGACCCTACGGGGTTAATTTTTAAATATGATTACATCAGACTTGGTGCTAATTTAAAAATACTGAAAACACGCTGTATAGACCGTAGCCTCCCTCCGCTACCAACGATACAGCTTAATTTCTGTATCTGTAATTAATCGCGGACTTCCTATGCGGCGCCCATATTAAAACTGTCGTGGGCTTGAATGGTCTTCATTTGACTATCACGTCCAACAAACAGGTCAGCAAGGCGCGCGGCAATGCTGCGGGCCGCATTAGAGTCGATCTTATTATTAAGATAAATACCGACAATGACGTCCGACAGCTTTGGTAGACTTTTCGACTCCTCCAATCGTTTGAGCTTTTTGGGTGCCAACCGGTTAGCAAGAGCCGTTACGCCAAAATCCGTTGATACGGCTGCTTCAATGCCTGAAATGCTCGGACTTGAATAGACGATTTCAAAGCTTCGTCCGTCGCGTTGTAACGCACCGAGCATATTGCGGCGGTAGAGGCACCCTTCCGGATAGCACACAATTCGAATGGGCTCAGCCGTTGTATTTTTTGCGTTCGTGCGCGATCCAAACCAAGAGATGGGTTCTCGCCACGTTATCACGGCGCCTTCGGCGGGTCCCTCAGACGTCATCGCAACGGCCACGTCCAAGAGGCCAGAACGCAGCCCTTTCAAAAGTTCGTGCGAAACGTCGCAAACAACATCGAAGGAGAGCGTCGTTGAATCAATCTTAAGGTCGCTCATCAGTGTAGGTAAAAGGTGATCCGCATAATCGTTCGGAATGCCAAGCCGCAGCTTGCCGCTCGAGTTGCGGCTGGAAATTCGCAGCATCATTTCATCATTGAGCGCTAGAATACGCCGAGCATAGCCAGCCACGATCTCGCCGGCCTCCGTCAATTGGGTGTCGCTACCGTCTTTGTCAAACAGCGTGACGCCGAGCAATTCCTGCAACCGCTTCATTTGTAGGCTGATGGCCGGTTGAGATCGGCCAAGGCGATCACCCGCCCGCGTATAGCCACGCAGGTCTATAATGGTCACAAAGGCACGAAGGATGTCCGTCGGAATATTGCGCATCAATAACCTCACCAGAAACCTTACATATCCTCATGGCGGCATTAGGCGTCAATGAGGAACGCGCTTTCGGCAACCGCCAACGGGATGCTTATCAAGCTATAATATTATTAAATTTCCCAAGGCGCAAAAAGCTTCACATTGTAACGACGGTTTAACCTCAATTTGGCATAGAATCGAGCATTTTTGCGAATTTTAGGCTAAATTTGAGACTAATTTGCTTTTAAGTTGAGCGGCGCTTCCCGTTGAGGCGGGTACGTCACGCCAACTGAAAAGTTCATCCCAGATGGAGTTTAACATGTCCGATCGTCCCAAGATTGTAGATTACCGCAACAATGGCGTACGTCCCCAGCCAACCTTCTCGGCAGGTGAAATGAAGCGCCGTCAAGATGCGATCCGAAACCTGATGGTCGAACACAAGATGGATGCGGCTCTGTTCACGAGTTACCATAACATCTGCTATCTATCTGATTTCCTTTATTGTTATTTCGGTCGCCGCTATGGTCTCGTGATTGACCATCAGAAGGCGACATCGGTAACGGCGGCGATTGACGGCGGGCAGCCAGCGCGTCGGACCTTTGGTGACAACGTTACCTATACGGATTGGGAAAAGACCAATTATCTCTCGGCCGTGGAAGGTTTGACCAAAGGCGTGAAGCGCCTCGGCATCGAGTTTGACCACGTGAATCTCGATTTTCGCCGCGATCTTGAAGCGGCGCTCCCGGGCGTCGAACTGGTTGATATTGCCGCTCCCGCCATGCGCCTGCGCATGATTAAATCGGCTGAGGAAATCGAACACATTACAAAAATGACGCGTATTGCCGATATTGGCGGCGCTGCCTGCGTTGAAGCCATTTCGGTTGGTGCGCCCGAGCACGAGGTTGCTATTCATTCGACGAGCACCATGATCCGGGAAATCGCACGGATCTGGCCGCATGCCGAGCTGATGGATACGTGGACGTGGTTCCAGTCTGGTGTCAACACAGACGGTGCTCATAATCCGGTGACAAGCCGCAAGATTGAGCGTGGTGATATACTTTCGCTCAACTGCTTCCCGATGGTAGCAGGTTATTACGTTGCCCTTGAGCGGACCTTATTCGCCGAGGAAGCTTCCAAGGAGCACACACGTCTTTGGGAAATTAATTGTCATGTCCACGATGAGGGCAAAAAGCTTCTCGTTCCTGGCGCGAAATGCTCTGATGTCGCCAAGCAATTGAACGATATTTATCGCCAGCATCAGCTTCTCCAATATCGCACCTTTGGCTATGGTCATTCCTTCGGAGTTTTGTGCCACTATTATGGCCGCGAAGGCGGACTGGAGCTTCGCGAGGATTGCGATACCGTCTTGGAGCCAGGAATGGTCGTGTCGATGGAGCCGATGATCATGGTGCCAGAGGGGCGTCCAGGCGCAGGCGGATATCGTGAACACGATATTTTGGTGATTACCGAGGATGGAAACCGCAATATTACCGGCTTTCCCTATGGGCCTGAACATTTGATTGTCAGAAAATAATCCCAACGATCCACAGGGTGCAATTGATTAAATTTCAGGCAAGTGCATAGATAATGGCGCAATCTTTTTAGCCAAGGGCCCATCCGTCCTAAGAATATTCTATAAAATTGTCGGACGGGTACTGCGGCACGGATGTTGCGTTAGGTTGGACCGGTACGCCGGTCCGATCAAGGGATTAAGGAAACAAATATGACCGTATCGACACCAAGCGGTTACGTCGTCTTCGATCAGGTTGAAAAGACCTATGACGGTCGTGTGCTTGTCGTTAAATCGCTCGACTTGACCGTTGCTCGCGGCGAATTCCTAACCATGCTCGGTCCGTCAGGCTCGGGTAAAACCACGACTTTGATGATGCTCGCGGGCTTTGAGACGGCCACGGGCGGCGATATTTATCTTGATGGCGTAAAGATTAATAATATCCCGCCGCATAAGCGTGGCTTGGGCATGGTGTTTCAGAACTATGCCCTATTTCCTCATATGACGATTGCTGAAAACGTAGCGTTTCCGCTCAGGGTTCGAAATATAAACAAGGCCGATGCGGAAGCTAAAGTACGCAAAGCCCTCGACATGGTTCAGATGTCTGATCTTGGGGGAAGAAAGCCAGCACAATTATCTGGTGGGCAACAGCAACGCATCGCGTTGGCTCGTGCGCTCGTTTTTGAACCAAAGCTTCTCTTGATGGATGAGCCGCTAGGTGCTCTCGACAAGCAATTGCGTGAGCACATGCAGTATGAAATTAAGCGCCTACATGAGACGCTGGGCATTACCGTTGTGTATGTCACGCATGATCAATCCGAAGCGCTGACGATGTCGGATAGGATTGCGGTGTTCAACGATGGCCGCATCCAGCAATTGGCTACGCCTGATGAGCTTTATGAAAAGCCGCAAAACAGTTTTGTCGCCCAATTTATCGGTGAAAATAATCAATTACGCGGCATCGTGAAGGATATTTCTGGTGGCCGTGCGCGGGTTGAAATTGGCAATAGTGGCGTTATCGAAGCCTTGGCCATTCAGGCTGAAAGTGGCAAGCCAACCATCGTATCGGTTCGCCCTGAGCGCGTGGAAATTGAACCTGTATCGAGCGATATCGCTGCTACGGGCCGGATTGAGGAAGTTATTTATTTAGGCGATCATATTCGCATTCGAATGAATGTGTTCGGCAATTCGGAATTCATCGTCAAAGTACGCAATGGCAGCGGCCGTCGAGGTTTCGCTGTCGGTGAAGAGGTTAAGATCGGCTGGTCGCTGCAGGATTGCCGCGCGCTAGACGTTTAAGGAATATCAGCAAGGAGTTTTTGCTTCGGGCTGATGGACGGGTGGTAACACCGTTGGGGTACATGCTTTTCGGGATGTTCCGGGCATGAAATTGGGGAGTGCTGAAATGAAGAAGTGGAATGGGAAACTTATGCTCCTAGGAGCAGTGGGTACGCTCGCTATGTCTGTGGCAGCCGCCGAGGCCGCCCAGTTGACGGTTATTTCGTGGGGCGGCGCCTACACGAAGTCGCAAACCGAAGCCTATCAGAAGCCTTGGATGGCAAAGACGGGCAACACCATCGTCTCCGCCGATTACAATGGCGGTTTGGCTGAAGTAAAGGCTCAGGTCGAAAGCAAGAATGTAACGTGGGACGTTGTTGACGTCGAAACATCGGAAGCCATCTCAGGCTGCAACGATGGTCTCTTTGAAAAGATCGATGCTTCGAAATTGCCAAAGGGTGACAATGGTGCTTCTCCAATGGACGACTTCGTACCAGGTGCGATCACCGATTGTGCAATCAGCACGATCGCTTACGCGAACGTGTTCGGCTATGATTCAACCAAATTCGCAGGTGACAAGCCTACAAAGGTTGCTGACTTCTTCGACCTAAAGAAGTTCCCAGGCAAGCGCGGCCTTAAGAAAGAAGCCAAGGTCAACCTCGAAATGGCTTTGATGGCCGATGGCGTTGCCGCTGCTGACGTCTATAAGGTTCTCGCCACCAAGGAAGGCGTTGATCGCGCGTTCAAGAAGCTCGAAACCATCAAGGGTTCGATCGTCTGGTGGGAAGCTGGCGCTCAGCCTCCGCAATTGCTTGCTTCGGGCGAAGTAACGATGACGACTGCCTATAATGGCCGTCTCTTCACGCCAGCTGTCACAGAAAACAAGCCTTTCGTTATCGTATGGGACGGCCAGCAACAGGTGTTCGATACGTGGGCTATTCCAAAAGGCTCGAAGAACAAGGATCTGGCCTTGGACTTCATCGCGTTTTCGACCGGCACAAAGCCGTTGGCTGATCAGGCCCGTTACATTCCATACGGCCCTGCACGTAAGTCTTCGGCTCCGCTCGTCGGCAAGTTCCAAGACGACAAGACCGATATGGCCCCTCATATGCCAACCAATCCGGCCAATATGGGCAATGCCATCGTTCAGGACGTGAAGTTCTGGGCAGATCACTATGACGAGCTCAATGAGCGCTTCGTCAGCTGGATCGGCAAGTAAGATATAATGGGGGTGCGGTCTTAAGATCGCACCCCTCTCTCATTTAAGGCGCGTTGATACAATGCATCAGACGTTTGACCAGAAGACGTTGACACGACAGCTTGCAGCCGCTGAACGGCGGAACAAGGTGAAGGCGTTTCTCCTCGTCTTGCCGTTGCTCTTGTTTGTTCTTGCCAGTTTCATCGTGCCGATTGCTTCGTTGGTCTGGCAGGGCGGGTATAGCGATACGTTTGCAAATGCTCTTCCGGAGACTTCCAAATTATTGGGCGCATGGGATTCGCGGTCGCCCGTTTCCGAAGATTTGGTTAAAAGCTTTGTTACCGAATTAAAGGCGTCCAAACTCAAAGATCCCGCTATACCGACCCGCGTCGCAACTGTCGTCAACCGTGAGCAGTCGGGTAGCGTATCGAAGTTCAAGCAGGTAATGAGTGCGAGCGATTTGGCGTCGCCCTACAAAGAAAAGTTATCAGCGTTAAGCAGCGAGTGGGACAAGCCCGATATTTGGCGGGCGATGAAAATTGTAGCGCCATCCTTTACGCCGCGCTTTTATCTTCAAGCCGTGGACCTTCGCTTAACTGCCGAGGGCGATATCAAGCCCGAGTCGGATGAAAATGCGATTCACCTTCTGTTGTTCGGCCGCACATTAATGGTTGCTGCCTTGGTAACTTTGTTCTGCGCCTTGTTAGGCTTCCCGATTGCCTATCTGCTAGCCCATGCAGAAACCAAAACATCCAACATGCTTTTGATCATTGTGCTTCTTCCGTTCTGGACATCGCTTTTGGTGCGCACGACAGCGTGGATTGCGCTCTTGCAACAAAACGGCGTCGTCAATGATTTTCTCGTTGCCATCGGCTTGATCGACAATGATCACCGCCTTGTCATGATGTACAATATGTTTGCGACGCTTGTGGCAATGACCCATGTATTGTTGCCGTTCATGATCTTGCCGATGTTCTCCGTCATGAAAACCATCAAAGCCAATCTGGTCCGCGCAGCGCTCTCTCTCGGTGCTACACCATGGACTGCGTTTTGGCGGGTCTACTTCCCTCAGACCATCCCCGGGCTCGGTGCAGGTTGCCTGCTCGTCTTTATCCTTGCCATTGGCTATTATATTACGCCTGCCCTGGTGGGTGGGCAAAGCGGACAGCTGATTTCGAATATCATCGCGTTCCATATGCAAAAGACATTGAATTGGTCGCTTGCGTCAGCCATCGCCACGCTTTTGTTGATCGGCGTATTGCTGCTCTATTGGCTCTACAACCGCTTGGTTGGAATTGATAAGATGAAGTTGGCGTGATGAAATTCTTGAAACTCGATTTTCCGCCATACGCCACCGGTCTTGAAATTGCATGGTTCTTTGCGTTCCGTGCGATCTGCATCGCGATTTTTGTTTTTCTTGTCGCTCCTATCCTTGTGATTATTCCACTCTCCTTTAACAAAGAGAGCTTCTTCAGCTTCACAAGTGGAATGTTGGCATTGAAGCCAGAAGCCTATTCGCTGAAATGGTATCGTGATATTTTTGCCAATGGCATGTTGGCACCCGATGCGCCTTTAAGCCTCGATTGGTTTAAGGACAGCTGGATGCGTAGCCAGTGGATGATTGCGCTAAAAAATAGTATTTTCGTTGGCGTGAGCGCGACAGCGGTCGCCACCACACTTGGTACATTGGCCTCTGTAGGACTATCGCGTCCGGAAATGCCGTATCGCGGATTGATCACCGGCATTTTGATTTCACCGATGATCGTTCCCATCGTCATTACAGCAGCCGGTATGTTTTTCTTCTTTAGTCAGATAGGTCTTTCTCAAACCTATATCGGTTTGGTGCTAGCGCACGCGCTTTTGGGCACGCCGTTCGTGGTCATTACTGTAACGGCGACGCTCACATCTTTCGATCGCTCTTTGATGCGGGCCGCGGCCAATTTGGGCGCCAATCCGCTCACGGCTTTTTTCAAAGTTCAGATGCCGTTGATCTTGCCCGGTATCATATCGGGAGGGCTTTTTGCTTTCATCACGAGTTTTGATGAAGTCGTTGTCGTATTGTTTTTGGCCGAGCCCGATCAACGCACGATCCCGCGGCAAATGTGGTCGGGGCTTCGCGAGCAAGTAAGTCCAACCATTCTTGCGGTTGCTACCATTCTGATTTTAATTTCTCTCGTTCTGTTGATGTCGCTTGAATTAACGCGTCGCCGGATGGAGCGGTTGAAGATGGATGCTCACTCTTAAAATTTACCTCTTAAAGGAGTCATTGTATGTCGCACGCGCACCACGCTCATCATCACACGGTTCCTGCACGCCATGGAAAGGCGGTTCGCCTTTCCAAAGGTCAATCAATTAAAATCATCAACACCCATGGCCATCAGGTTTGTGATACATGGGCCTTCAGTTCCTATGATCCAACGGAATTCATGTCGATGGAGCATACACGCCCAACGATCGGAACGATTTTCCCGACAAAGGGCCACAATCTCTATTCGAACCGTCGACGCCCGATCCTGTTTTTTGCCGAAGATACATCACCGGGCATTCACGACACGATTGTCGCTGCCTGCGATGACTACCGCTATGGATTGCTCGGATGCACTGAATACCACGACAACTGCACAGATAATCTTCTTGCCGCTATGCGCGCCATCCATGCACCGTGCCCCGAAGTGCCGAGCCCTTTAAATTTATGGATGAATATTCCCGTTCACGCGAATGGTGAAATCGAGTGGGGCGAGCCTCGTTCAAAGGCTGGTGATTATGTTATCTTGCGTGCCGAGATGGATGTTGTTGTCGCTATGTCTGCCTGTCCGCAGGATATTTTGCCAATCAATGGTGGCAAGCCTGTTGAGGTGCATTACGAAATCTTGAACGGCTAATTTGTTTTTCAATTGAAAGAAGAGACATGATCCATAAACGTATCCGTCCGTTCAATACGAAAAAGACCTATCCCGAGCAGAAGCTTGATAATGATCTTGCGCAAGCCGTTGTGGCACGCGGTACGATGGTGTTTGTCCGCGGACAGGTTTCACAAGATCTTGATACGCGCGAAAATGTGGCCGTTGGTGATCCCGAGGGCCAAGCCCGTATGGCAATGCAAAATGTGAAAACACTGCTTGAAGAATCGGGCAGTGATCTTTCGCATATTTGTCGGATAACCATTTACCTCACCGATATTCGGTTTCGTGAAGCAGTTTATGTGGAAATGGGAAAATGGCTAAAAGGCGTTCACTATTGCTCGACAGGTCTCGTTGTTACAGCGCTAGCGCGTCCTGAATGGTTGGTTGAAATTGAAGTGACCGCTGTCATTCCAGATTAATAAAAGGGCAGACCGCATGACCTTCTCGATTTCAGCACGTTGCGCCCGTACCGGCATGTTTGGGGTCGCTGTGTCCTCGTCAAGTCCTGCGGTTGCTGCCCGTTGTGCACATGCACGCGCGGGCGTTGGTGCGGTCGCTACACAAAACATAACCGATCCGACGATTGGCCCGCGCGGCCTTGATTTGATGGCATCGGGGCTATCGGCAGCTGATGCTCTGGCCCGCATCAAACAAACATCGAGTTATATCGATTATCGGCAAATCGCCTTTGTTGACCGGAACGGTCATTCGGTAACGCATTCCGGCGATAAAGCACTTGGTATTTTCAACGCCATTGCGTTTGAAAATGGTGCCGTCGCGGGCAATCTATTAGCGAGCGAGGCCGTTCTGCAAAACATGGCGGATTATTTCCAAGCCCATAGTGATGTCGATTTAGGCGATCGTTTGATTGGTACAATGCAGGCTGCGATGAAGGCGGGCGGCGAAGCGGGCCCCGTGCACTCCGCTGGTATGATCCTTGTTCGTGATGTGGCTTGGCCTGTAGCAGATCTCCGCGTCGATTGGCACGAGACCGATCCGATTGGTGAGCTCGCCAATCTATGGGATCGCTGGAAGCCGCAAATGGATGCCTATATCACGCGAGCACTTAACCCCACCGAGGCGCCGTCCTATGGCGTGCCCGGTGATAAATAGAGAGCCAAAGAACACCTTTCTCTTTTATTCTCCTTAAGCGGCGATCAATTCAGAACTCAACCGTTCTAAAAACACGAGGCATGCATCCAGTTGTGCCATTGACACAAACTCATTGGGTTTATGCGCTTGCGCAATATCGCCCGGGCCGCACACAATCACTGGCACGCCAAGCTGCTCGTTGAAGAGTCCCCCTTCCGTCCCAAAGGAAATTTTGCCAGCAGCATTGCTTTCAACCAAACGTTGAACGCGGGTGAGGGCAGGGCTGTCAGAAGGCGTTGCAAGCCCGGGATAGCGGTTGAAAATGTCAATCGAGACGCCCGTTCCCGGGAAGCGTTCGGAAACGCGTTCCGTTAACTGACGGGCTTGATCAAACAAGACATCAAGCAAGTCATCCGCATTTTGCGAAGGAATATTGCGGATCTCAAATTCGAGATTGCATTCACTCGGCACGATGTTGAGCGCCGTGCCACCCTTAATGGTGCCGATATGGAGCGTCGTTATTGGAACGGTAAAGCCATCATCTCGTATCGCACCGTTCAAAATAATATCTTGCTGCTTGCGAATAGAAATTATCATATCATTGGCAAGGTGGATCGCATTCAATCCGTCCAAGGCTTGGCTTGAATGGCAGGAATGGCCTGTGCATTTAATATGCCCCGCTACTTTGCCTTTATGGGCAATGACAGGTTCCATCATGGTTGGTTCACCAACGATGCAAAGTTCCGGTAGAGTTGCGAGCGAAGGCAATTGGTCAATGACACGGCGAACGCCAATGCAGCCCACTTCCTCATCATAGCTGAAGACCATTTGATAAGGTTTTGCTAAGGTGCGAGGAGCCAATTGTTCTGCCACAGCAAGCACGCAGGCAATGAAACCTTTCATATCCGCCGTACCTCGGCCATAGAGATTTCCGTGACGTTCCACCACTCTAAACGGATCGCTTGTCCACGCCTGTCCAGCAATAGGAACGACATCACTATGGCCAGAAAGCAGAACGCCCGGCCTATCCTTTGGGCCTATGCTTGCAAACACATTCGCCTTCGTTCGCTCTTTATTGAAGATGAGCGATGATGCAATACCGGCACGCTCTAATAAGGCACGGATATAATCGATCATGGCAAGATTTGAATCCGAACTTATCGTCGGAAACGCAATCAGATCATCAAGAATATTCCGCGCGCGAACACTTAATCCGATCATGCGGAAAGCTCACTTGCCAACCATTTTGCAAAATCAAAATTGGGACGCTCGAGATGGGAGAGGTGACCCGGACGGGCATGGGTTGATAATAAACCTTGATAGACGCGCTCGGTGCAGCCTTTGTCTTCCACATTGACTTCGTCGAGTAGTGTTTTGAGCTTTTTAAAATGCTCGTCGGTATCAGCGTCATCAAGAAAATCGCGTGACATTCCACCACCAAAGCGAACCTGAACCTTTGCTGGCCCAAGCGGATGCAAAGACAGATACCAGAAATATCCCGGTGTTAGCGTAATGAGCAGACTTGGATAAAGCGCCAATAAATAAGTCATACGACGACGGTCACCGATTAGCCGCGTGTTAGTGGGATGCGCATTGCCGATTTTGAAACTTGGATCTTTAAGGATCGTATGGAAATTGAAATGCGCTTCGCCAGGAGGGCAGATCATTTCATCAAGCTTGGAAAGTCCACCAATTGTACCTGCATGGCATACGGGAAGATGATAACTCTCCATAAAATTCTCCGCCAAGACCTTCCAATTCGTTCCCCAAACAAATTCTTCTGAAAAGGCTTCGACATAATTTTCCATATCGTAATCGGCGATCATCGTAGCCACGTCGCTAAATTGCTGCGCGACGGGTGGAGCATCTGGATTGAGGGACACCATGATCCAGCCAAGCCATTCTTCGCAGCGCAATTGCGGCAAACGGTAGTCGCCGACAGCGAAGTCCTTATTCTGTTTCATCGCAGGCGCGGCTCGTAAACATCCATCGGCGTTATAAGTCCAGCCGTGATACGGACATACAATGGTCGATCTGTTGCCTTTGCCTTCGAGCAGCGTCGACATACGATGGAGGCAGACATTGGATTGCGCCCTGAGAGCGCCATCTTGGCCACGTATTACCATAATAGGTTGGCCAGCAAGGTTGAGGGTGAGGTAATCCCCTGGCTTTGCAAGCGAGGTTGAACGTCCTGCACAAAACCATTGTTTGGCAAAAATTCTCTCAACCTCGAGCTTCGCAAAATCTTCAGATGTGTAGACACTTTTAGGCATAGCCCGTGCATGCTCAAATCCGGCGGCTACATTGGCAACGAGCTCTTCAACGGGCGATATTGCTTTCGCGTTGTCCAACATTTTTCGATCCTCAAAAAGGCTTAAAGTACTTAATCGTGCATCCTAATCGCGCGTTGTGCAACTGTCTTTGTCACGAGAGGCTATGCGCTGAATGCAATGGGGAATCTTGATTGGTCGCTCTTGCCACTTTTTCCGGCGGATGCGAGGTTTATCTAAGAAATACCATAACGTCCGAATCGGAGCTCGTTTTTCATGTCCATGATCCCAGCCCATCTGTCCGCTTCAGTTCGACACATCAAGGCTGGCCGCCGCGATGCCATTTCCGATAACGCGGCCATTGAAACGACGGTGAAGGACATCATCACTTCGGTCCGTGAGCGCGGCGATGCTGCTGTTCGCGATTATTCAAAGGCCTTTGATAAAGTCGATTTGGGTCCCCTTGAAATTACCGCTGCCGAGCGTAAGGCGGCGTTGGACGGTCTGGAAACGCAATCGCGTAAAGACACGGAATTTGCCATTGAACGCGTGCGAGAATTTGCCAAAGCTCAGCTTGCCACTATTCTGCCACTTGATGTTGAGACGCTGCCCGGTCTTCACCTCGGCCATCGCGTGATCCCCATCGAGAAAGTCGGTGCCTATGTTCCGGGCGGCCGCTATCCGCTGTTATCAGCCCCTGTCATGACGCTTGTTCCAGCAAAGGTTGCTGGCTGTGATGAGGTCATTGCGTGCCTTCCGCCAACGGCCCATCCGGCGATGATTGCAGGGTGCCATCTTTCAGGCGCTGATCGGATCTTTAGGATTGGCGGTGCGCAGGCCATTGCAGCAATGGCATGGGGAACTGGATCGGTGCCATCGGTTGATAAGATCGTTGGTCCGGGCAATGCCTATGTCAACGAAGCCAAACGCCAAGTCTTCGGCCGTGTCGGCATCGATCAATTAGCCGGTCCAAGTGAAATCTTTATCGTGGCCGATGAGACGGGCGATCCTGAAATGATCGCAACGGATCTTTTGGCCCAAGCCGAACATGATGTTCGCACCCGCGTTGGATTAATTACAACCGATATCAAACTTGCCGAAGCTGTCCTCAAGCAAGTTGAAAAGCAGCTTGAAGGGCTATCAACGGCGAATGTTGCCGAGCCTGCCTGGCGTGACTATGGCGAGATTGCCGTGTGTGCCGATGAAGCGGCTATGATCGCCTATTCCGATTTTATTGCGGCTGAGCATTTACAAGTTCACACCGCTGATCCACATGCCACAGCGAAGAAGCTTCGCAATTACGGGTCGTTGTTTATCGGCGAAATGGCGAGCGTTGTTTATTCGGATAAATGCTGCGGCACCAATCACACGCTGCCGACCATGGCAGCGGCGCGTTACACGGGCGGGCTTTGGGTCGGATCTTATGTCAAAATTTGTACCCATCAGTGGCTAGATGCGCGTGGCGTAGCAGCCGTTGCGCCACCAGCGGTGCGCCAAAGCGCCACAGAAGGTCTAGAAGGGCATCGCCGTGCGGCTGCTTTCCGGCAGAACCGTCAATAGTGCAGGATTTATTTGCATAGATTTCTATCGCCGCGATGCGATATGTCCTGCGAGATATTCGGCATCATGCCATACGCCCCAAATAAAGGGTGAAGCGCGGCGCGCAAGCCATGCAAGTCCGAGGAAATAAAGCCCTGGAATTTTAGCAACGCCACGCTCATGTGCCGGGCGCCCTTTGTCATCAAACGTGTCAAGTTTCAACCAATCAAAATCCAGCACATAACCTGTGGCCCAAATAATGGACGTGACGCCGGCATTGGCTAAATCAAGTTCAAGCAGCGGTTCGCGCATGCATTGTGGGGCAGGCCGTATAATTTTTGCTTCGGGTTCTTCGGGCATGTCGAGATTATGATTACGCGCATAAATATCCGCTTCAGTTAAAACAGAGAGGTAATTGGCATCGCCTCGCTCAATGGTCTCGGCAAGATCAGGGGCAAATTGAATAACGCCATTTTTGAATTGGCCGGCACGGCCAACAAGCGTCATTCCGCGTTCAGCAAATTCACGGAAATCAATCGTCTGTCCGCCATGGGCGCCGCTAACCGAAATCGTGACGTGTTCAGTTGAAGGATCACGTGTTTTTGCGTCCCATTTTCCTAAAACGCCGAGCCACCATACAAAATCGCGTCCGCGATAGCGGCGCGGTGGCCGATCATGCGGGCCAATCGACAGATAAACGCGTTTGCCGGATCGCAATAATTCATCCGCAATCTGCGCACCCGAAGACCCTGCACCAACGACGAGAACCGCTCCTTCCGGTAATTGTGCGGGATTGCGATACGAGCTTGAATGAATCTGCATCAAGCCTGGATCGACTGGCACATTCGTGGGAATAATCGGGCGTTGAAATGGCCCTGTTGCCACCACAACATTCTTGGCCTCCAACACGCCTTCGGATGTTTCAACCTTGAAGCCAGAGCCATTTGCATTGGACGAAAGCGATGTAACATTGATGCCTGAGCGGATAGGGGCCTTGATCATATCGGCATAAGCTTCGAAATAGTTAACAATCATATCGCGCGTAGCAAACGCATCAGGATCAAGATTCGGAAACGTCATTCCAGGAAAGCGATCATGCCAAGCCGGACCATTGGCAACCAAGGAATCCCATCGTTCTGAACGCCAGCGCTCCGCAATACGGTGACGTTCTAAAACAAGGTGGGATAAACCCTGTTTACTCAAATGCTCGCTCATTGCGAGGCCAGCCTGCCCGGCTCCTATAACAAGCGTATCGACTGTTTCGATGGGCATTTTGGTATCCTGTACTGATCATCTTGAAGAAAATATCAGAAAACGATACTTATCTACAGTTTTTATATTTAACCACCTAGATTCAAATTCGAAGTGCAACTTCCTTTAACCTGTTGAGTTGGCTGAGATTGCGTTAAGCTCTTGGTCCCCTTGACCTGGCAGTCGAAGAAGCAC
>Ga0214201_1000183_pt1 | contig 25684 bp, 27 predicted proteins | sample TroBogEpilimnion_32_FD_153039 | JGI IMG/M metagenome (GOLD analysis project Ga0214201, IMG submission 153039) | Freshwater microbial communities from Trout Bog Lake, WI - 29MAY2009 epilimnion | ecosystem: Environmental > Aquatic > Freshwater > Lake > Epilimnion/Euphotic zone | place: Trout Bog...
GAGTGACGTTGTCAGCAACGTCGTAACAATGGCTTTATAATCATGCCGTCATCAATCGGGCTGAAGCGAATTTACAGCAATTTTCGGACTTGACCCGGACTCAGTTCAAAATTAAATCTAAAATAGCCGCTTCTTCCCAAAAGCCCTTCCTGAATGCGATTTCAAATATTTCTCGAATTCAAGTGCTTTGAATTTATCGCCAAACGCGCAATACCAAACCAAGGTCCAAGGTTTATATTTTGAAGTATGTGTCGATTTTCCTGCATTATGATCAGCAAAACGCTGTTTCAGATTTGCGGTTGCTCCGGTGTATTCTTGATCGGGGCAGTTTAGGCTTCTGAGAACATAGACGTACCACATCAACGTCTCCGCGAAGCGGGATTGGCTAGGCTAATTATCTTTTGATTTTGGGGAAACACGCAATACGAGTACGCTAATATCAGCCCATGCTTCGCTCTTCGAGCTACGCAGGGCACGCTTCACCCTAACGGGCTCCACGTGGCTGCGCCACGCGGAGCCCGTTAGGGCGAAGCGTGGTGCCCCTGGCCGGAATCGAACCAGCACTCCTTGCGGAATCCGATTTTGAGTCGGACGCGTCTACCAGTTCCGCCACAGGGGCAACGCGGGTTCTCTATAGCGGGGGCTGTCGCGGATTTCCAGTCCCTGATTTTGATTATCTTCAGGTTTAGAATTTGGCAGGGCTTTTGCAGTAGTTCATCATGGGAAAAGTCCTGTGTCGTGCGATCAATGTTGGTTCCAATGCAAAAAGCTGCGTTAAATCTGGCGCGTAATGGCCAAAAATGGGTGGTTTTGGTACTTGTTTCGACTGTTTTGTGTGCCTGTTTCACCCAAACCATCGTCAAGCCGAATGATCAAAAGGCTTTGGACGAACAATATTATGCACTCTGGCAGGATGCCGTAGCCCATCAGGCCGATCCGCTGGCGGCCAAAACTGGGAAGGCGCTCGCCGCCTTCATGGAGGAAACCAGCGACGCTATGACCGATAAAATGGTCAAAAATTGGGTGTGCAAGCCTTGGAATTTGCAGGGCAAGGAAATCAAACTGATTACCGGGGAGCGCACCGCCAGTTTCGAGTGCCTCAATTTGGATGGGATGCGCGGCAGCGTCTTCCATCTCGCTTTGCCGGCCGACGCCTTAACCGAACCCATGTTTAACGGGTATACCGTTAAATTTTCCGGCAAAATTGACCGATTTGTCTTTGCCAGCGATGCGCTCAAGAGTTTTTATGTCTATGTTACGGTAAGCGCGTTCGAGATTTTGGATCGAACGCATACGTAATTTAGGCACTTTTTGGGTTTGATCATGGATGATCTCGTCGATTGGGCGGCGCCGCTTGCGGTCGCTGCGGTGGCTGTGGTCCTCGTTTTGGGACTTTTTAATATGTTGCGGGGCGGAAGTTCCTCCCTTTCGCAAAAACTCATGCGGTGGCGCGTGATTTTGCAGTTTTTTGCCATCGTCATCACGATGGGCGTCATTTGGCTTAAAAGCCGTTCATGATGTTTTTAAAAATAGCGTGAAGTGACCTATCATATTCTGGAAATACCGCTATTTTGCGTTCAAGCTCCTCCTATCGAGGGCAAGGGTTTGGAATGGATATGATGATTTCGTCTACATTGGGCCGGGTTACCGTTTTTGCCGCATTGCTTGTGGGTTCCGCTTTGATGGCATCGGAAGGCGCGCGTGCCGGTTCGGCGGTCGCCTCTGGTACGGAAGTCCGGATTGGGACGTTTTATCATGGCTATCAAGGCCGCGAGGCGGGCACGGCGGATATCGCCATTGATGCGCTCTTGCCCGCTTTTGATCTCGGCAAATCGCCGCTGACCAGTTGGTTTTCGCTGCATCCGCAAATTGGTGCCGATTTGAACACGCAAGGCAAGACAAGCGCGGCCTTTGCCGGTTTTGCGGGCGTGGTCGAGCTTCCCGGCAACATGCTGATCGAGGGTGATCTCGGTGGCTCCATCAACAATGGCAAGACGACATCGCCGGATGATACGGGTCGGGCCGAGCTTGGTTGCACGGCCTTGTTCCGTGAAGCGTTGGGCATCGGCTTCCGCTTCTCGAAACAGACGTCTGTGATGGCCGTTGCCGAACATATGTCGAATGCCAATCTGTGCGCGCCAAACAACGGCATTACGAATTTCGGTCTTCGGTTCGGCTATAATTTCTGATCCTTTCGGCGCGCGGCAGCGTAGGCTGCTCAACAAAGCAGCGTTGTCATACCCGGCTCTCCGTTGAGGCGTCGGGAAGAAGAGCGGGTTGAAATGGTCGTTTTAAATCGAATTTACACCCGAACCGGTGATGACGGGACGACCGCCCTTGGAACGGGAGCCCGTCGCCCGAAATATGATTTACGCGTCGCCGCTTACGGCACGGTAGACGAAACCAATTCGACCATCGGCATGGCGCGCCTCCACACGAGCGCAAGCGAACCGCTGGTCGACGCCATGCTTGGCCGTATCCAAAATGACTTGTTTGACCTCGGCGCTGATCTTTGCACCCCTGAAACGGGCGAAAAATTGGCGTGGGAGCCTTTGCGCATTATTGCGTCGCAAGTCGAGCGCATCGAGGCTGAAATTGATACGCTCAATAAGGAGCTAAAGCCTCTCCGCTCCTTCGTGCTGCCGGGTGGCGCACCGGCCGCGGCGGCCTTGCATTTGTCCCGTACGGTTTCCCGTCGGGCCGAACGGTTGATGGTGGAATTGGCAAGCCTGCCGGATGAAACTGTGAGCGAGCCTGCTCTGCACTATATTAACCGCCTCTCGGACTTTCTGTTCGTGGCCTCCCGCTATGTTAACCGGCGCGGCGAAGGCGATGTGCTTTGGGTGCCGGGCCAGAACCGGTAACATCGATATCCAATTTCCGACAAACACCGTCGCGCTTGGTCTATTGTTCAACCCGCAAAGCGTTGACAATATGGTCTATCGGTTATTAGGTCGCGGCGATTACGGGGTTTCTTGCTCGGCTCTTTAGGATGATGATGATGAAGATAATTGTGCCGGTTAAACGGGTCGTCGATTACAATGTGAAAATCCGCGTGAAGCCGGACGGCTCGGGCGTTGATCTTGCCAATGTAAAAATGTCCATGAATCCGTTCGACGAAATCGCCGTCGAAGAAGCGCTTCGCATCAAAGAAGCGGGCAAAGCGAGCGAAGTCATCGTGGTGTCTATCGGACCTGCGGGTGCCGCTGAAACGCTCCGGACCGGATTGGCCATGGGTGCTGATCGCGGCATTCTGGTGAAGGTGGACGAGGTGGTTGAGCCGCTCGCCGTGGCGAAGATTTTGAAGGGTGTTGCGGAAGCCGAAGGCCCGGGTCTCATGATCCTCGGTAAACAGGCGATTGATGATGATGCGAATGCGACGGGTCAGATGTTGGCGGCTTTATTGGGTTGGCCGCAGGGAACCTTTGCTTCCAAAATCGAAATTGGCGACGGCATGATTACAGTGACCCGCGAAGTCGATGGCGGCTTGCAAACGGTCGAGCTGAAATCGCCTGCCATTGTGACGACGGATCTTCGGTTGAATGAGCCTCGTTACGCGTCCTTGCCGAATATTATGAAGGCCAAGAAAAAGCCGATCGATGAAAAGACGCCTGCCGATTATGGCGTCGATGTTACGCCCCGCTTGAAAGTGGTAACAACCGCCGAGCCTCCGGGCCGTAAAGCAGGTGTGAAAGTTGGCTCTGTTGCCGAACTCGTTTCCAAGCTCAAGACCGAAGCAGGAGTATTCTGATGGCTACGCTTCTTCTCGCCGATCACGATCATCAATCGGTCAAGGACACGACCGCCAAGGCACTTACAGCCGCGCTAGCGCTTGGCGCGCCGGTGCATGTTCTTGTGGCAGGCCATAATGCAAAGGCCGCCGCTGATGCCGCTGCCAAGCTCAACGGTGTTGCCAAGGTTTTGCTGGCGGATGATGCGGCTTATGCCAATCAGATGGCCGAGCCTGTGGCAGCGCTTATTGTGTCGCTGGCCTCCGGTTATTCGGCGATCGTTTCGGCCTCGACCAGCTCGGGCAAAAACATTATGCCACGCGCTGCGGCGCTTTTGGATGTCATGCAGATTTCCGACGTGATCCGTGTGATTTCAGCCGATACGTTTGAGCGTCCGATTTATGCAGGCAATGCTTTGCAGACGGTGCAATCGTCCGACCGGATTAAGGTGCTGACGATCCGTACCGCTTCTTTCGCATCCGCTGAGGAAGGTGGATCGGCTCCGGTTGAGGCCGCTTCTGCGGCTGCTAATCCGGGTATTTCGACCTTTAAGGGCGAAAGCCTCGCCAAGCTTGATCGGCCGGAATTAACCTCGGCCAAGATCATTGTTTCAGGTGGCCGCGCGATGGCCAATTCGGAAAACTTCAAGACCTATATCGAGCCGGTGGCTAATCGGTTGAATGCGGCTATGGGCGCCTCGCGTGCGGCTGTGGATGCGGGCTATGCCCCGAATGATTGGCAAGTTGGCCAGACGGGTAAAGTTGTTGCGCCGGAACTCTATATCGCCGTTGGCATTTCGGGCGCTATCCAACATCTTGCCGGCATGAAGGATTCAAAGGTCATCGTTGCCATCAACAAAGACGAGGAAGCGCCGATTTTCCAAGTCGCCGATTATGGCTTGGTAGCCGATTTGTTTACGGCGTTACCGGAACTTGACAACGAGCTCGCAAAGGCGAGTTAATAGCCCGAGCATGGATACGGGATTTGCCGAATTCATTCTAAAATAAAGGCGGGCTTGTTGATGACAAATACGATCCAATCGGTCGGTATTATTGGTGCGGGTCAGATGGGGACGGGGATTGCGCAAGTGTGCGCGCAGGCCGGTCTCTCTGTTGTGCTCCATGATGTCAGCGCGGATCGGATGTCGGCGGGCCTTGCCACGGTTAATGGCAACCTCGCCAAGCTCGTTGCCAAAGCCACGATGACCGAAGCGCAGCGCCAATCGGTGTTGGGTTTGATCACGACAGGGGCTGAATATTCCGATCTTGGCGGCTGCGATCTTGTGATCGAAGCGGCGACGGAAAGCGAAGACGTCAAACGCAAAATTTTCGTAGCCCTTTGCAAGGCTTTGCCCGCCCGCACGATGGTGGCGTCCAATACGTCCTCAATCTCCATTACGCGTCTCGCGTCTGCGACCGATCGGCCGGATCGGTTTATCGGTATTCATTTCATGAATCCGGTGCCGAAAATGCAGCTGGTGGAATTGATCCGCGGCATCGCCACGGAAGATGAAACCTTTGAGGCGGCAAAGGGCTTTATCGCCCATCTCGGCAAGACGGTTACGGTATCCGAGGATTTTCCGGCCTTTATCGTTAACCGCATCTTGTTGCCGATGATCAACGAGGCGATTTACACGCTTTACGAAGGTGTAGGCTCCGTGGAAGCCATCGATACGGCGATGCGGCTTGGTGCCAATCATCCGATGGGCCCGCTGCAATTGGCCGATTTTATCGGGCTTGATACCTGCCTTTCGGTGATGCAGGTGCTGCATGAAGGCCTGGCCGACTCCAAATATCGGCCGTGCCCGCTGCTGGTCAAATATGTCGAGGCCGGCTGGCTGGGCCGCAAAACCGGCCGCGGATTCTATGATTACCGTGGCGAAGTTCCGGTTCCGACCCGTTAAAATCACATTATTTTGAATTTTTTGCCCGGGGAATATTCCGGGCTTCACAATTCCGACACACCGCCTGTAGATTATATCCATCGACAGATTCGTTCGCTGTCAGATGAGAGGAGCAGGCTCGTTGACGATCCACGTCACTCCGCCCGTTTCGCCGGAAGCGTGTCCGGCGCTGGTCCTTAACGCCGATTACCGGCCGTTGAGCTACTATCCTTTGTCCTTATGGAGTTGGCAGGACACGATCAAGGCGGTGTTTCTTGATCGGGTCAATATTGTATCCTTTTACGATAAGACCATCCGCAGCCCGAGTTCGGAACTTCGCCTGCCGTCGGTTGTCTCGCTGAAATCCTATATCACGCCTTCGCGGCATCCGGCCTTCACGCGGTTTAATGTGTTTTTACGCGATAAGTTCTCATGCCAATATTGCGGGCATCGCGATGAGCTGACCTTTGACCACGTGATCCCGCGCTCAAAGGGCGGGCAGACGACGTGGGAAAATGTGGTGGCCGCGTGCTCGCCGTGCAATCTATCCAAGGGCGATAAGCTGCCGCGTCAGGTCAATATGTTCCCGCAGCAAAAGCCCTATGCGCCGTCGGTTTATGATTTGCACCAGAATGGCCGCTTGTTCCCGCCCAATTATCTGCACGAGAGCTGGCTCGATTATCTGTATTGGGATACCGAGCTCGAGCCTTAAGCGCGTTTGGAAGCCATGCCGATAGCGGAGAGGACCGTAAGCCCTGCGCATATCACCGCATTCCAACTCGCAAGCGATAGGCCAAAAATGCGCATGGCTACTTCATCGCAACGGACGACTTTAACGGTTTCGAGCTGCTTTAAAAAATCCTGAATGGCGACCGGCTTTTCAATCGCGCCCGTGCAATCGGTAGGGCCTTGGAAGATGCCGAATTCAACGCCGGAGTGGTAGACGGCAATGGCCGTTCCGCCAAGAAAAACAAGCGTCAGCACAGCAAGTAGCGCGCGACTAATCGAAGGCGATGGTGAGGATCTGCCGGTGATAAAGACAGCGAGTAAGGCGACGGCGATTCCGGCATAATGCGGCATACGGCCGATGAGACAGAGATGGCATGGCTTTATGCCAAGCACGAGCTCGATAAACCACGCGCCTAGGATGGTGGCGAGGGAGCTGATCAGGACCAGCAGAGCCATGGAACGAGGGGTTACAAAGCGGTGTAGCGACACGATAGGATCCTCAAGCCAATTTGGCAGCGACAATCAGCCCTAAAACGAACAAAGCCACCATGCCGGATACAACGAGACCTAGACGGTTTTCGATAAAAGTCCGCATGGGCCCGCCGAAGCGGTTTAACAATCCGGCCAACAGAAAGAAACGCGCGCCGCGGGTGATGAACGATAAAATCACAAACAGCGGAAAATTATAATCGAGCGCGCCGGATACAATGGTCACCAGTTTGAACGGAATAGGCGTCAGGCCTTTGAGCAAAATGAGCATAGCGCCCCATTTCGCATAGGCTTCTTTGACGATCTCGACCTTTGCGCCGTAGCCATACAGATCCAAAATCCACATGCCAACGGAATCAAATAAAAGATGGCCGATGGCGTAGCCTAAAATGCCACCCGCAACCGAGCCGAGCGTGCAAATGAAGGCATAGCGAAACGCACGCTCTGGTCGCGCGAGTGCCATGGGAGCCAACATCACATCCGGCGGGATGATGAAGAACGAGCTCTCGGCAAACGCAACGGCCGCCAAGGCCCAAGGGGCACTCGGGCGCGCGGACAGCGCAACGATCCAATCATACATTTTACGAAGCATGTGTCCCTCGTAACGAAACCAGTCTGTGAAGTCCATCACATCGCGGCATGGGTTTAGTTTTGCTCCAAGAGTCTACGGAGATAGTCTCGTTCTTCTTGCGCGCGTTCAGGCTCGCTTAGGCGGCGGCGTAATTCTTCCAAGACTTCACGGCTGCGCTTTTCGAGGCTGCCGCCTTTACCGCCTTGTTGAAAGGCCCCGTCGCCCGAATCGAAATTTTTTGTCGCGCGCCCAAGCGGGTCTTGATCATTAGCGGAACCATTGCCTTCGCCGGTTTGGTCTTGTCCGCGCGTGCCTTTGGCTTGGCCTTTGCTGGGCTCATTGCCTTGCAATTCTTTGACGAGCGCTTGCGCGCCGCGCCGCAACGAATCGATGGCTTGACCTTGCGCATCAATCGCATCGCGCGTGTCACCATCGGTGATTGCACCTTCGGCCTGTTGCATGGCTTCATCGGCTTCATCAAAGGCTTTTTGATCCGGCGCGCCTTTTTGTTTTAAACCGTTGCGCAACGCATCAAGCCGCTGTTTTAATTGGCTCTGGCGATCAGCCAACGCTTTTTGATCGTCGGGGGAGCCATCCTTCGGGTTCGATCGGCCTTGTTTGAACGTATCGTCGCGCAGGTTGCGTTGATCGCGCATCATGGTGTCGAGTTGATCCAGCGCGTGATTCATTTCACGTTGCGAAGGATCAGCCATTTGTGGTTCGGCGGTTTGAAGCTGATCAATAATATTGTTTAGGGCCTCTAACATGCGATTGGCATCATCGAGCGCGCCTTTCTTGGCGAGATCATTCATCCGATCCACCATGGCTTTAAGATCCTCAGCGCGGATCATTTTGCCACTGGATGGCTTGTTCTTATCGCTTTGATTTTTAGTGTTGCGAGATTTGGCCGTGAGGCCTTTTAAATAGGCATCAAGGGCTGTTTTTAGTCGATCCGTGAGCGCTTTGATTTCCTCAGGCGAAGCGCCACGCTCGAGCGCTTTTCGTAAGGCTTCACGCGCGGCGTCGAGTGCTTTTTTGCCATCGCCTTGCTCATGGTCTTCAATCGCGACCGCAACCGCCCAAAGCTCGTTTGTGACTTCGATTAAGTCCGACTCCGATTTTGCAGTTTGAAGCGATTTGGAAATATCGCGCAAGGCGAGATAGGTACCCGCTTCCGGAATGAAGAGATCGGGCGCAATCATCAAGGCGTAAAGCGCTTCGGATACGAGAGGCCGTGCATCGGGGTTTAAAGCTAAAAGCCGTCTTTGCTCAACAAGGGCGCGGGCTAGGCTGTTGGTAAAGATCCGTTGGGGCAGTGTTATTTCAACTGGCGGAGTACTTGCCTCTTGGGCCGCATCGTCTTTAGCGACGAGTGATAGTTCGAGCTTTATTCCGGCCCATGGGCTTTCCGAAGGCTCAATCAGCGTCTTGCCATTGCCATCACGCCGATCGGGCGGAAGGGCGAGTGCGATAGAGGGCGGCGGAACGAGTGGTGCCTTGCTGCCCCAATAGCGATATTCCCCCTGTGGCTTTGTCAGCCGGGCTTCTCCGCTCTGAACGCCGTAATCATCGCTCACATGGTAAGACAGCGTTGTGCCACTCGACGAGGCGTTCGGTGGTTCATTCCAGCGAATGGTGGGTGCAAGGTCGGGAATGGTTTCAAGCACAATGGCCGGCAAGGGCATTCGGCCAGCGCTTAACTTCACAGTGCCGCTGGATTCAATCGTCCAATGCGTTTCATTGGATGAAGCAGTCGCCGCGTCTGTCGATGATGGCTTAGTGACAATTCCGCTCGTAACATCGACATGCAGAGCGGACGCATCCGATGTGCGGATGACCAATTCTGAGCCCACCGGAACCTTGATGCGTTTGTCGTCTTTTGATGGCGTTGATTTGAAATCTAATAAAACCGGCGGGGCATGGGTATAGTTTGGCGGATTGATCCACACATCAAGCCTTGCGGTGATGGCTTGTGCCGAATCCGCCTGCCAATCAAACGCCGAACTTAACAAGGCATCGTGCTCGGGATAGGCGATGAAGAAACCCGCTAAGGCGAGCAGAAGGACAATAAAGCGAAGGCCGTAGGGATCGCGCTCGGTCAAGTCCAAGCGCGGCCAGCCTGCTTTAACGGTTATTGCTTTCTCGAAAGCCATGCGGCGATGCTGCTGCCATAGGGCCAGCGATAGCGCATCCATCGTCGGCGAGGCGGGTTGATCGAAGATTGTGGTGAAGGGTTGGTTCCGCTCGACCGCCTCGCGATCCAGTCGTTTGATGCTTTCGCTAAAGGTTGCGCGGGCCGATTGAATGGCCATGAGCAGCGCAATGAGAAGGCCAAATAAAAAGAGGAATACGCTCACCATTTTGACGACGAGCGGCATCAGAATAAAAAATCCAAGCCATGTCAGTGCTAAAAAACTGGCGGTAATGGAAACGGCGAGAACAAGCCAAGGCCAAGCGCGTTCAACGGCTAGGTTTAGACCAGCACGTACAAGCTGAATGGTCAGCCGATCAGACGTTTGGGCGTTCTCGTTTTGATGGGGCTGATCCTTGTTTGGCATTGCCAGTTCGGCGGCCTTTCTGCCCATCTGCACAATTGATCTCTCTAGCCTATAACCAGTCAGGAACGCGATCGAGCCCAATCAGTTCATCATAGCTTGGACGCGCGCGAATAACAGCGAAGCCAGAGTCTTTTACCAGAACCTCAGGGATCAAGGGACGAGAATTATACGTACCCGATTGAACGGCGCCATAGGCACCTCCCGACATCACCGCCAAAAGATCGCCCGACTCAGCGGATGCTATGTCGCGTCCAAGCGCGATATAATCGCCCGATTCACAGACGGGGCCTACAACATCAGCCACCATATGCGCTTGATCACGCGATGGCTCGCGAACAGGCTTGATGTCGTGATAGGCTTCGTACAGCGTCGGACGAATAATATCGTTCATGGCGGCATCAACGATGACAAAATTTTTGCCTTCGCCTGATTTCACATAGATGATTTTGGTGACCAAGATTCCGGCATTGGCGACCAGCAGGCGGCCGGGCTCCAACACATATTTGGTCTTTAAATGGCCAAGGCGCTTTTTGATGATGGCCGCGTAATCATCCGGATGGGGTGGTGGCGAATTATCAGGGCGGTATTGCACGCCAAGTCCCCCGCCCAAATCAAGATGGTCAATCACGTGTCCATCGGCGCGCAATTGCACAACAAACTCGCTCAATAAAGCGAACGCATCATCAAAAGGCTGCAAATCGGTGATTTGACTGCCGATATGCATATCAACGCCCGAGACAATAATGCCCGGTAGAGCCGCTGCTTCGCGATAAACCTCGCGGGCGCGGGAGATAGGCACGCCGAATTTGTTCTCGCTTTTGCCGGTCGAGATTTTGGCATGTGTCTTTGCATCAACATCCGGATTGACGCGGATGGAAATTTTGGCCTTTACGCCCTTTGCGGTTGCTAAAGCCGAGATGCGCAGCAATTCGGGCTCAGACTCGACATTGAAGCAATGGATGGCTTGGTTGAGCGCATAATTGATTTCGCGGTCCGTTTTGCCGACACCCGAAAAGGTGATTTTTGATCCCGGGACGCCTGCGGCGCGCGCGCGGCGAAGCTCGCCTTCGGACACAACATCCATACCTGCACCGAGCGCCGCAAAGGTTTTTAAAACAGCCTGATTGGAATTGGCCTTCATCGCATAGCACACAAGGGCATCTGTATCGGTAAAGGCCCCTTCGAAGACTTTGTAGTTTCGCTCAAGCTCGGCTGTCGAATAACAATAGAACGGTGTTTCAACAGCAGCGGCGATGGTGCGAATATCGACGTGCTCGACGTGGAGAATCTGGTCGCGGTATGAAAAGGCAGACATCACAAACCTTGGGGTATTAAAGGATAAAATCGAGGAAGAACGGCTTATTTGGAACCGCTGGCGGCGTTTTTGTTTCGACCGGTTGTTTGGGCATGGGCGAAACGACCGCTTTCTCTTCCACTTTTTTTGTTTCTTCCGCCGTTGGCACCGCCGCCGTTGGTGCTTCGAGCGGGCCTTTACGGCCACATCCTGCCAAAGCCAGCGCCAGCATCACGGCAAGGATCGGAAGTTTCACATTGTTCAGGCGCAAAGCGTGTGTCTCCATCGGAAGCCGGATCATAGCCTTATTTAGGCGTTGAGCGAAAGCGCAGCGTTATCGCTTTTCGCGCGACAATGTGGCGATCCAGCGTTTAGCCTCGCGGCGCACATTGGCGGGAGCGGTGCCACCAAAGCTCGTGCGGCTTTTGACCGATTTGTCGACGCCGAGCACGGCAAACACATCGGCCGTAATCTTCGGCTCAACCGACTGCATCTCTTCGAGCGTCAGTTTTTCGAGGCCGATCTTTTTGTCGGATGCCAGGCCCACAAGGCGCCCCGTCACGTGATGCGCGTTGCGGAAGGGCATTTTCAACGTGCGGACGAGCCAATCGGCGAGATCGGTGGCGGTGGCATAGCCGGAACCCGCGGCCTTTTTCATCGCTTTGGTGTCGGGCACCATATCGCGCACCATGCCGGACATAGCAGCGAGACAAAGCGAGAGCGAATGCAAGGCGTCGAACGTGCCTTCTTTGTCCTCCTGCATGTCTTTGGCGTAAGTCAGCGGCAGGCCCTTCATGACGATGAGCAGCGCTGTTAAGGAGCCTATGATGCGGCCCGATTTGGCGCGCACCAATTCGGCCGCATCGGGATTGCGCTTTTGCGGCATGATCGACGAGCCGGTGGTGAATTTATCCGACAGCGCCACGAGGCCGAATTGCGGCGTTGTCCAGATGACGATTTCCTCCGCAAAGCGTGAGAGATGCATGGCGCAGATGGAAGCAGCGGAAAGGGCTTCAAGCGCGAAATCGCGATCCGAGACGCTATCGAGCGAATTGGCGGTGGGGCGATCAAAGCCTAGCAAGGATGCCGTCATGTGCCGATCAATCGGGAAGGAGGTTCCGGCAAGTGCTGCGGCACCGAGAGGGTTTTCGTTCATGCGCTTGCGGGCGTCTTTGATGCGACCCCGGTCGCGTCCGAGCATTTCCACATAGGCCATGAGATGGTGGCCGAAAGTGACGGGTTGGGCGGATTGCAAATGCGTGAAGCCGGGCATGACGGCGCCGGCAAATTCCAGCGCCTTTTCGGCGAGAGCCGATTGCAGATCGGCCATTTGCGCATCAAGCGCGTCAAGCGTATCGCGCACCCAAAGCCGCATATCGGTGGCGACCTGATCATTGCGGGAACGTGCGGTGTGAAGACGACCGGCGGCAGGGCCAACGATTTCAGCGAGGCGCGATTCGACATTCATGTGAATGTCTTCGAGCGCGCGGGAGAAGGTGAAGCTGCCAGAGGCGATCTCGGCTTCTACCGCATCAAGCCCCTTGGCAATGGCTGCAGCGTCTTCTGCCTCGACAATGCCCTGTTTGGCGAGCATAGCGACATGGGCGCGCGAACCTGCGATATCTTGTCGCCACAAGGCCTTGTCGAATTCAATCGAGGCGTTGATATCTTCCATGATCGCGTCAGGACCTGATAAGAACCGACCACCCCACATCTGATTGCTCATCGTATAGCTCTTTCTTTTACCCGAACGGACCCAGCCGATGCTTGCGCGCTTTTCTCTCTCCAGACGATCCATCGCCGCATTGGCGGTGTTCGTGGTGCTTGGAATAGCGGCGCTTGCCCTCGTCCTATACGGGAAAGCGGGGGGCGCGGGCAATCAGGCGGCGGGAGAATGTCGCGATTCCGTGCAAAAATCTGCGGCTTTAACGCCCTTGATCAAGGGTGAGATTGCCGCTTTGCGGATCTTGAAGACCCCGCGACCCGCGCCAGAGCTCGAATTCGACGGGCCCAATGGTCACGTGAAACTTGGCGATTTTAAGGGCCGTACGGTGCTGTTCAATCTATGGGCCACATGGTGCGTGCCGTGCCGCACCGAGATGCCGTCGCTGGATCGCTTGCAGTCAAGCCTTGGGAGCAAGGATTTTGCGGTTGTTGCTCTGAATATGGACACGCGGAACGTCGAAAAAGTACCGCAATGGCTGAAAGAGAACGAGATTGCCGCTTTGTCGCTCTATACCGACCAGCAAGGCAAAGCGTTTCAAGCGTTACGCAAAGAGGGGCTTGTGACGGGGCTGCCAACGACGCTTTTAGTCGACGATAAAGGCTGCTTGCTGGCGGAGATGTCGGGACCTGCGGAGTGGGCGGGCGCCGAGGCGGTGGCTGTGTTGAAGGCGGCGGTGGGGAAGTGACTAGCGATAAATATCGCTTCGATGGCCTAATTCGATAACGAGGATAACCATTTTGTGATCTTCTATCGTACAAATGAGACGGTAATCGCCAATCCGGTAACGCCATCGTCCCGCTAACTCGCCCTTTAGCGCTTGCCCAATCAGACGCGGGTCGGGAAGGGATAGAACGCGCTCGCGCAAGAAGGTAACAAGGCGAACTTGTAAAGCTTGGGGCAGTTTCTGGAGCGCTTTATCGGCAGGTTTTGAAAATTCAACGGTCCAAGCCAAGTCTTTTTTCCACGTCTTCGAGAGATACGGTCTCTCTGCCCGACGCAACCCACTCATTCATCGCGGCGTCAGCCATGAGCTGATCGTCCAAATCCTCCATCGCGGTCAGCAACACCTTTTCGGCAAGCTCCTCTCGGGGCAGGCCTAATTTACCGGCGAGCCTGTCGAGCTCGTCGATAATTTCTTTGCGCAGCGCGATGGCGCCATAGGGCGGTGCTTTTTGGGCAGTTTGAGCAGACATGAGATGCAATCCTCAAAGCAACAAGGCCCGCAGAATACACCAAAACGGTGCGTGCTGCGAGCCTTGAGATTAGTCTGACAATGAAGGGCTAAGGTCAGGCCTTAGCTGGCATCTTTGCTTCGATGCCGTGCTCGTTCAAATGGGTCACCAATTCACCCGATTGGAACATTTCCCGCACGATGTCGCAGCCGCCGATGAATTCGCCCTTCACGTAAAGCTGCGGGATCGTTGGCCAATTGGCGTAATCCTTGATGCCCTGACGCAGATCGGCGTCTTCGAGCACATTGATGCCTTTAAAGTTCACGCCGATATAATCGAGGATCTGGACCACTTGGCCCGAGAATCCGCACATCGGAAATTGATGCGTGCCCTTCATGAAGAGAACGACGTCGTTGGATGTGATTTCTGCTTTAATCGTATCTTGAGCGCTCATCGGAGGTGTCCTTATCGAGTAAAACGATGGATTTCGAATTAAGCCGCAGGTGCGGAGGTGGTCAGCGCCAACGCATGCAAGACGCCGCCCATATTGCCCTGCAAGGCGGCATAGACCATCTGATGCTGAGCCACGCGGGTTTTGCCACGGAAAGCTTCGGAAACGACGGTTGCGGCGTAGTGATCGCCATCGCCTGCGAGATCCTTGATCTCGATCACGGCATCAGGGAACGCCGCTTTGATCATGGTTTCGATTTCCGAGGCTTTCATCGCCATAATGTCGTTATCCCGTCAGAGTTCGCCAGCCATATAGGATGGCAGCCAGTTTTCATGCGCATTGTGCAATTCTGACAAAGATATGGGCATTTCTCCGGGCAGCGTCAATGCATCTCCGCCGGTCTTGCCAATAACCGTCATCAAAACGAGGGCTTCGCCGGTGGCGACAATGGCACCGACGCGGCGCGATAGCTCGTCGAGCGCCGCTTTGTCCTTGACCGTTACGACATAGCGGGCCTGATCCTCGCCGAAAAGTTCGGCATGGGAGGGGAGGCCAAAGGGCAGGGCAGCGATGGTTGCGCCGATGCCGCCCGACATCGCCATTTCAGCGACGCCAACGGCCAATCCGCCGTCGGAAAGGTCGTGCACGGCGGTAACGAGCCCGTCTTTGATGAGCCCAAGCACCAATTCGCCAATCAGTTTTTCCATTAAGAGATCAACCGGCGGCGGTGCGCCGTCTTCGCGGCCAGCGATTTCGGCGAGCCAGCTTGAGGAGCCGAGCCATCCGGTGGTTTCGCCCAAGAGGACGATGATTTCGTCTTCCGCTTTGAAGGCGAGCGTCATGGATTTTGTTACATCGTCGATAACGCCGACGCCGCCGATGGTTGGCGTTGGCAAAATGCCGCGACCATTCGTCTCGTTATAGAGCGACACATTGCCGGAGACGACAGGGAAATCGAGTTCCTCGCAAGCCTCGCCCAATCCGCGGATGCAATAGACAAGCTGGCCCATATATTCGGGCCGCTCGGGATTGCCGAAATTGAGGTTGTCCGTGATGGCTTTTGGCGTGCCACCGACGGCAATAATGTTGCGGTAGGCTTCGGCGACTGCCTGTTTGCCGCCCTCAAACGGATCGGCTTCGCAATAGCGCGGCGTCACATCGGAGGTGAGCGCCAAACCACGCGGGCCTTCGCCCACACGTACGACGGCGGAATCGCCACCCGGTTGTTGCACCGTATTGCCCAAAATCAGATGATCATATTGCTCCCATACCCAGCGCTTGGAGGCGAGGTCGGGCGAGCCGATGAGCTTGAGCAAGGCCTCGCGGTTGGAGACAGGCGAGGGGATTTTCTTGGCGTCGAGCACGGGGCGCTTGGGTGTCTCGACATAGGGACGATCATAAAGCGGGGCTTCGTCGCCGAGTTCTTTGATGGGCAGATCGGCCACCACCTCGCCTTTGTGCTTGACCACAAAGCGCAGCGTGTCGGTTGTCTTGCCGACAATGGCGAAATCGAGGCCCCATTTCACGAAAATGGCTTCGGCTTGTTTTTCTTTGGCCGGGTCGAGCACCATGAGCATGCGCTCTTGGCTTTCCGACAGCATCATCTCATAGGCCGTCATGCCCTCTTCGCGGCAGGGGATTTTATCGAGATCGAGTTCAATCCCGAGATCGCCTTTGGCGCCCATTTCAACGGCGGAGGAGGTGAGGCCCGCAGCGCCCATGTCCTGAATGGCGATGACGGAACCCGTCTGCATCAGTTCAAGGCAGGCCTCTAACAGAAGCTTTTCGGCGAAGGGGTCGCCGACCTGCACGGTCGGGCGCTTCTCATCCGCTGCATCATCAAAGGCGGCAGACGCCATGGTCGCGCCATGGATGCCGTCGCGTCCCGTTTTCGAGCCGAGATAGACGATCGGGTTACCGACACCGGTGGCTTTGGCGTAAAAAATCTCGTCCGATTTCGCGATACCGACCGCCATCGCATTGACGAGGATATTGCCGTCATAGCGGGTATGGAAACCCATTTGTCCGCCAACCGTTGGCACGCCGAAGGAATTGCCATAACCGCCAATTCCAGCCACGACGCCCGACACGAGATGGCGCGTTTTGGGATGATCGGGCGAGCCGAAGCGCAGCGCGTTGAGCGTCGCAATCGGGCGCGCGCCCATGGTGAACACATCGCGCAAAATGCCGCCGACGCCCGTCGTCGCACCCTGGTAGGGCTCGATATAGGACGGGTGGTTGTGGCTCTCCATCTTGAAGACGCAGGCCAAACCGTCGCCGATATCAATGACGCCCGCGTTTTCTCCCGGGCCTTGAATAACCCAAGGTGCTTTGGTGGGCAGGCCGCGCAGATGGAGCCGCGAGGATTTATACGAGCAGTGCTCGTTCCACATGGCTGAGAAGATACCGAGCTCGGTGAGCGTTGGCTCGCGGCCGATCAGCTTTAAAATCCGCTGATATTCATCGGGCTTCAAGCCGTGTTGGGCGACGAGTTCGGGGGTCATGGCAATGGTATTTTTCATCAGGCAGCGCCCCGAAGGGTAGAGAGACTTTCAAACAATCCGCGGCCATCGGTGCCGCCGACCAAGGTCTCGATCAGGTTTTCGGGGTGGGGCATCATGCCGAGCACGTTGAGGTGTTCTGAGTAGATGCCAGCGATATCGTTAAGCGAGCCGTTCGGGTTGCCTGCTTTGGTGTCGCCTTCAGCCGTGCAATAGCGGAAAGCGACGCGGTTCTCGCCCTCTAAGCGGGCAATCGTATCGGCATCAGCCACATAATTACCTTCACCATGGGCGATGGCGACCTTGATGATCTGCCCTTCATTATAGGCGGAGGTGAAGGCCGTATCGGCGCGGCCGACTTTAAGATGTTGCATCTTGCAGATGAATTTTAAGCCCGCATTGCGCATCAAAACGCCCGGTAGGAGGCCGGATTCGACCAAAATCTGAAACCCGTTGCAGATGCCGAGCACCAGCCCGCCTTTGGCGGCATGGGCGCGGACCGCATCCATAACAGGCGCACGGCTCGCGATAGCGCCGCAACGCAAATAGTCGCCATAGGAGAAGCCGCCGGGGAGCACGACAAGATCCGTGCCTTTCGGCAATTCCGTGTCTTGATGCCAGATGGAGGACGGCTCGTGGCCCGTCGACTGGCGAAGCGCGCGAATAACGTCACCTTCGCGGTTCGAGCCGGGGAATGTGATAACGGCTGATTTCATCGCCTTAAATCCCTTTAGCCGAGGATTTCGATGCGGTAATTTTCAACCACCGTATTGGCCAGAAGCTTTTCGGCGGCGGCCTTTAACAGCGCCTCGGCCTCGGCCTTATCCGTTAGCGAGAGTTCGATATCGAACACTTTGCCTTGGCGCACGCTATCGACGCCTTCAAGCCCGAAGGATTTAAGCGCGCCTTCGATGGCTTTGCCCTGTGGATCAAGCACGCCGTTTTTGAGGGTGACGGTAACGCGGGCTTTCATGGGCAATACTCTCGTAAAATATGGCTTCAGGGAAAACGCGACTCAGCTTCGATAGTCGCCATTGATTTCGACATACTCTTTCGTGAGATCGCAGGTCCAGACCGTGAATTCACCTTTTCCAAGGCCAATATCGATCCCGATGTCGATTGCCTGTTTTTTCATCAAAGCCGAGACCTTGGCTTCGTTGTAGGATGGGTCGCGTGCACCCTTATGGGCGACGCGAATGCCGCCAAAGGAAATCGAGAGCCTGTCGCGGTCAGCCGGTTCGCCCGCTTTGCCGACGGCGGCGACGATACGGCCCCAATTGGCGTCTTCGCCTGCAATCGCCGTTTTGAGAAGCGGAGAATCGGCCACGGATTTGGCGATTTTCTTGGCGGATGCCGCGCTTTTGGCGCCTTTAACGGTGATTGACACAAAATGGCGCGCGCCTTCGCCGTCTTTGACGACCTGATGGGCGAGGTTGGTCAATACTTCGTCGAGCGCCTTGCGGAAACCGGCGAGGCGTTTGTCGGACGCGCTTTCGATCCGGGGCGCACCGCGTGCTTCTGCTGCACCTGTCGCAAACAAGATCAGCGTATCGGAGGTCGAGGTGTCGCTGTCCACCGTGATGGCGTTAAACGAGGTCGCCGTGCCTTTGGACAAGAGCGATTGCAGCACCTCATGCTCAATGGGCGCGTCCGTGAAGATGAAGGACAGCATGGTCGCCATGTCCGGCGCGATCATGCCCGCACCTTTGGCGATCCCGTTGATCGTGACGGTGACGCCGCCAATCTCAGCGGTCATGGTGGCCACCTTAGGATAGGTATCCGTTGTCATGATGGCTTGAGCGGGCTCGATCCAAGGTGTCGATTTGAGCTTTTTGGCCGCCTTTTGGAGCGGGCCGTCGAATTTAGCGGCGTCAAGCGGCTCGCCGATCACGCCTGTCGAGGCCAGAACGATTTCGCGCGGCTTGCAGCCTAAGGCTTCGGCGGCGATGGCGGCGGTCTTTTTAACCGTTTCCTTGCCCGCTTTGCCGGTAAACGCATTGGCATTGCCGGAATTGACCACCAAACCCCGCGCTTTACCCGATTTTAGAACATCCCGGCACCAATCAACGGGGGCTGAGGGGCATTTTGAGCGGGTAAACACGCCTGCGGCCTGCGTTCCCTTGGCCAAGCCCACCAACAGCACGTCCGTTCGTCCCTTATATTTGATCCCTGCCGCTGCCGTTGCGAAGGTTACGCCTTCGATGGCGGGCAGTTCGGGATAGCTCTTAGGGGCAAGCGGGGAGATGGCTGTCGACATGGCTTGGCTCTTAAGGTTAAGCGGTTGGCTTATTGGGCGGCAGGCGCTGCTGGTGGGTCAATCCGTTCGATTTTCCCCGATTCACGCAGCGCTTTGATCGTTTCCTGCTGGTTTTTGCGGAACATGAACTGTTCGATCTGATCCTTGACCTCTTCATAGGTCGGAACGGGCTTTTCGCGCTTATCGACCAATTTGATGACGTGGTAGCCGAATTGGCTCTTCACCGGATCCGAAACCTGACCGGGTGCCAAGGCGAAAGCGGCCGTTGAAAATTCCGGCACCATGCGCTCTTTGGTGAAGAAGCCGAGATCGCCGCCCTGCTGGCCCGAGCCTGGATCCTTCGACAATTCGGTGGCGAGCTTGGCGAAATCTTCGCCGGCCTTGATCCGCTTGACGATATCCTTGGCCTGATCTTCGGTTTCAACCAAGATGTGGCTGGCGCGAATTTCGGTCTCTGGCTTCAGATTTTTGACGGTTTCGGTGTAAAGCGCCCGCATCGACTCGTCCGTTACAGCCTTTTTGGCCTGTGTGGCGCTGTATTCTTCAAACAGCATCCGGTCGGTTTGATAGCCAAGGCGGCGCTTGAATTCGGCGTCATCGGACAATTTGGCGTCGCGAGCGGCTTTGGCACCGAGGCGCAGGTCGATGATGTAGGTGACCGCATATTCGTGCCGCTGGGCTTCCGGGATCTGTTGGATCGAATCACCCAAATCCGTCAGCGCCATGCTGACATCGGCTTCGGTGATGTCCGTCCCATTGACCTTGGCCACGACGTGATCGGGCGCATTGGCGGCAAAACTAGGCGTCGACAAGCCAAAACTGGCGAAACCGCTCAGAAAAAGCGAAAAATAGGCGAAACGGAGCTGGCGCGCGCGAAGAAACATAAGCGATCCTTTTTAAACTGATCATTGTGGATGGATGAAGCCATGACGGAAGCCGCGGCGCGTTGCAAGCATTCCCGACCTCCGGATTTGAAAAAAATCAATCCGAGCCTATTTATTAGGGAAGCGAGGCGACCAAACTGACGAACGGAGGTCGCCTTAGAAAAATTTTGCGGCTATAGAGGTCGCCAATTGAATGTTAGGACGTCTTGCGCCTTCAAGGGTCAAGCGGATGATAAAGGGTTTTCGATGTTCGGCGCACTCGCCAAAAAGATTTTCGGCTCGGCCAATGACCGCAGACTGAAGACATTCACCCCCAAAATTCAGGCCATCAACGCTCTGGAGCCGGAACTTGCCGCTTTGTCCGATGAGGCTTTGCGGGCGCGGACCGAAGCCTTTCGGGCGGAGCTGAAGGCGGGCAAGACGCTGGACGACATTCTGGTTCCCGCCTTTGCCACCGTGCGGGAGGCGGCTAAGCGCGTGCTCGGCCAGCGCCATTTCGATGTGCAGCTGATTGGCGGCATGGTGCTGCATGAAGGTTCCATCGCCGAAATGAAGACCGGCGAAGGCAAGACGCTTGTTGCGACGCTTGCCACCTATCTCAACGCGCTATCGGGTAATGGCGTGCACGTGATTACCGTGAACGATTATCTCGCACGACGCGACTCGGAATGGATGGGGCAGGTCTATCGGTTCTTGGGTCTTTCGACCGGTGTCATCGTGCATGGCATCGAAGATGCCGACCGTAAAGCCGCCTATGCGGCCGATATTACCTACGGCACGAACAATGAATTCGGTTTCGATTATCTGCGCGACAATATGAAATATGAGCTCGACCAAATGGTCCAGCGTGGGCACAATTTCGCGATTGTCGACGAGGTGGATTCGATTTTGGTCGACGAGGCGCGGACGCCTTTGATCATATCGGGACCGTTGGATGATCGCTCGGAATTATACAATGCCATTGACGTGATCATTCCGCGTTTAACGCGCGAGCATTATGATCTCGATGAGAAGCAGCGCTCGGTCTCGCTGACTGAAGCAGGTAATGAGCGGATTGAAGAATTGCTTGCTGAAGTGGGTCTTTTAAAAGAAGGCTCGCTCTATGATGCGACGAATGCAACCTTGGTGCATCACGTCAATCAGGCCTTGCGCGCACATTCGCTCTTCCAGCGCGATAAAGACTATATCGTCCGTAACAATGAAGTCGTGATCATCGACGAATTTACGGGCCGTATGATGCCGGGTCGGCGGTATTCAGAAGGGTTACATCAGGCGTTGGAAGCGAAAGAACATGTCGCTATTCAACCAGAAAACCAGACGCTCGCTTCGATCACTTTCCAAAACTATTTCAGGCTATATGACAAGCTTGCGGGTATGACCGGAACGGCGGCAACCGAAGCCGACGAATTCATGGATATTTATTCCCTCGACGTTGTCGAAATTCCAACCAATCTGGTAGTTTCGCGCATCGACGAAGATGATGAAGTCTATCGCACGGCGGAAGAAAAATACCGCGCCATTGTGCGGGAAATTGAAGCGGCCGTTGAAAAGGGCCAACCGATCCTTGTGGGCACGACCTCGATTGAAAAATCGGAAGTGCTTGGTGAGGTGCTGGAAAAGAACGGCTATACCATGATCGACTTTGCCGATCCTAAAGCGCTGTTGCCGCTTTATGAGTCAGCGCGTTCGGGCAAGCCTTCCAAAACCTTTGCGATTTTGAACGCACGCTTCCATGAGCAGGAAGCCTATATCGTAGCCCAAGCCGGTGTGCCGGGTGCGGTAACGATCGCCACCAATATGGCGGGTCGCGGTACCGATATTCAGCTTGGCGGTAACATCGCGATGCGTATTCGCCACGAGCTTGTCGATATGCCGGAAGGTGCAGCGCGTGACGCTGCCGAGGCGGCTATTCGCGCGGAAGTCGCCGAGCTTAAGCAAAAGGCCTTGGCCGCTGGTGGGCTTTATGTCGTGGGTACAGAGCGACATGAAAGCCGCCGTATCGATAACCAGTTGCGTGGTCGCTCCGGCCGTCAGGGCGATCCAGGTCGGTCGAAATTTTATCTCTCCTTGCAAGATGATTTGATGCGGATTTTCGGATCCGATCGCATGGACGGGATGTTGCAGAAATTGGGCTTGGGTGAGGATGAAGCCATCATCCATCCATGGATCAACAAAGCGATTGAAAAAGCGCAACAAAAGGTCGAGGCGCGCAATTTCGATATCCGCAAAAACATCCTCAAATATGATGATGTGATGAACGACCAACGCAAGGTCGTGTTTGAGCAGCGCCGTGAATTTATGGCGGAAGAAAGCGTGCGCGAGACGATTGATGAAATGCGCCATGCCGTGCTCGACGATCTCGTTGCGACCAGCATTCCGGAAGGCGCTTATCCTGAGCAATGGGATGTTCCCGCTTTGGAGGAAGGTGTCGCAAAGGCTCTGGGCCTTCATCTTCCGGTCGCCGATTGGGCGAAGGAAGAAGGCATTGCCGATGAAGAATTGCGCGAGCGGCTTCGCACGGCATCTGACGAGGCCTATGCCCGCCGGATTGAGCGCAACACGCCGGATGTGATGACCTATGTTGAAAAGCAGGTTCTGCTCCAAACGCTTGATCATCTTTGGCGCGAGCATCTCGTGACGCTTGATCATTTGCGTCAGGTGATTGGCTGGCGCGGCTATGCGCAACGCGATCCGCTAAATGAATATAAGCAGGAAGCGTTTGATCTGTTCAACGGCCTTGTCACGCATTTGCGCGAGCAGGTGACGGGCCAGATGATGCGCATCGAAGTAACCTTCCAAGCGCCACCTCCGCCGCCACCCGTGATGGAAATGATCCATACCGATCCGGTGACGGGCGAAAATGAGGAAACCTTGGCAGGGCTCGCTTTTGCGCAACCGACCAATGCGGCACGCGATTCGAATGATCCGTCCACTTGGGGTCGGGTCGGGCGTAACGAGGTTTGTCCGTGCGGATCTGGTAAGAAGTTCAAACACTGCCATGGGGTGATGGCCTGAGGATTTCTCAATGATCAAAAAGGTTGGCTCGACCGAGATCAAGGCGCGTCATCGCCTGACGTGCCATTGTGGTGATGTCGAGTTGCTGCTCGATTTGCCCGATGGCATTGTCGACCCGCGCCGTTGCGATTGCTCGCTGTGTCGTCGCCGTGCGGCTATTGTCGGAGCGATTACATTATCGCAGATCACAATTGTCAAAGGGGCAGATAAACTGCGCCGCTATCAATTTCATACGCATGTTGCTGAGCATTTTTTCTGCGACACTTGCGGCATCTATACGCATCATCGCCGCCGCTCCGATCCGAATGTATTTGGGTACAATGTTGGTTGTCTCGAAGGGGTGAACCCGTTCGAGCTGGGCGATGTGCCTGTGTTTGATGGCGTCAATCATCTATCCGATCAAAAGTAAGCAATGGACGGACGCTCCCTACTTTTCTGACCTTTGACGTGTCGTCTTATTTCCCCCCCTGTCGATCCGAAGGCTGCCATTGGGTTGCCTGATCATGGCTTTACGCCATGATAGCGCTTGACGGCTGGATGGCGCTGGGATGAACTATCGCCACAACAGAGTGTGGCAGATGCATATGACGGCTGAACGTTTTACCGTAACCTATCGTGTAACGCCCGATGATACGCGCTCAATTGAAGCGCATGCGAAAGATATCTGCATCGAGGAGACGGTTGAGATCCCCGAGGATGCGGTTCCCGCCTCGCATTGGGAACAGGGGATTGTCGGCCGCATCGAAAGCATTACCGAGCGCGCCGGACAACCAACGGATTATGATGTCCGCATCAGTTATCGCGTTGATATTACCCGTAATGAAATTCCGAATCTTCTGAATGTTGTGTTTGGCAATATCTCGATCAGGCGCGGGATCAAGGTTATCGATATTGCTTTCACGGATCAGCAGGTGGAAGCGTTTGGCGGTCCCCGCTTCGGGACAGATGGCTTGCGGAAGGCGTTGAATGTTTTCGGACGCCCTTTGGCCACCACAGCCATTAAGCCGCTTGGCCTATCGGCACGCGAACTTGCGACGCTTTGCGGTGGCTATGCGCGTGGCGGGCTGGATATCATCAAGGATGATCACGGGTTGATTGATCAACATTTTCATCCGTTTGAAGAACGCGTGTCGCGCATCCAAGAGGCGATCCGGGAAGCCAATGCGAAGACGGGTCGGGTGACGCATTATTATCCGATGGTTGCGGGAGGTTTCGCGACGATCGAAAAGCAGATGGCCTTTGCGCAGGCACAAGGATGCTTCGGCGTGCTGGTTGCGCCGATGCTGATTGGTCCGGATACGGGATTTTATCTCGCGCGGAAATATGGTCTTGCGGTTATGACACACCCGACCTTTACCGGAACCCATTTTCATGATCCCCGGCATGGCATGACGCCTGCCATTTTGCTTGGAACATTGTTCCGGCTTTTTGGCGCTAATATCTCCGTATTTCCGAACTATGGCGGGCGCTTTACGTTTACCGAAACCGAATGCCATGATTTAGCCCTTGCATTGCGCGGTCCTGTCAAAGGCATGAAGGCGGCGTTCCCGTCACCTGCCGGTGGCATGACGATTGAAAAAGTAGGCGCCATGCTTGATGCGTATGGCGAGGATACGGCGCTGCTCATTGGGGGCGCTTTGTTGCGCTATTCTCCCGATCCGGAAATAAGCGCTCGCGCGTTTGTCGACGCGTTAGAGCAAGCCGTTAAAGCAAAGAAGGGTCAAGCATGATGAAACTCGTTCGACATTTTAAAGATTTTGGATGGGACGATGTGGATGTGTTGGCCTATAAAGAGGGTGGGCCTTATAAAGGCGTCACGCGACAAGTTCTCTTTGAAGGGGCCGATGCGCTGCCGTGCCAATGGCGCTATTTTGAAGTGGAGCCGGGCGGCCATTCAACGCTTGAGCGTCATGAGCATTTGCACAATGTTTTGATTTTGCGCGGTCGGGGCCAATGCCTCGTTGATGGTCATATTCATACGATTGGCGAACATGATTTGATCCATGTGCCGCGCCTTTCGTGGCATCAATTCAGAGCAGCAGAAGACGCGCCGTTAGGTTTTCTCTGCCTTGTAGCGGATGAGCGCGATCGGCCGCAATTGCCGCAGGATGAAGATTTAGCAGCTCTTTCCATCGATCCTGAAATTCGTGATTTCATCCGTCCCTGATCATCGAGCGCAACGGTCTAACCGGCGGAGCAGATGGGCGAGCGTGGCTTGATTACGATCGTCAATAAAGCCGGTTAATCCCGTTAAGCGTAACGTTCATTTCACTGGGCAGGGCGATCAGGTTTTCGCTTTTCATCCACGCTGAATAATTTCTTGATTGGTGGTCTCAAGGATCTAATGCAACGAGAGCGGTGAACGCTTCATTCGGTGTGTGGTAATTTAAGACACGTCTTGGTCTGCCGTTCAAGCGATCCTGA
>Ga0214201_1000186_pt1 | contig 25363 bp, 19 predicted proteins | sample TroBogEpilimnion_32_FD_153039 | JGI IMG/M metagenome (GOLD analysis project Ga0214201, IMG submission 153039) | Freshwater microbial communities from Trout Bog Lake, WI - 29MAY2009 epilimnion | ecosystem: Environmental > Aquatic > Freshwater > Lake > Epilimnion/Euphotic zone | place: Trout Bog...
GGGCGCTGCCGAGGGTCTCTGCGAGCAGTGCTCGCCAGTTGGCGCTCAGCAGCACGGGGGCGCCTGATCCACCGTCGTCGTGACCGACACCAGCGCCACCGCCTGTTCTCCACAGCACGGTGATCCGTCAACCGAGGGCGTTGCCGAGAAGGTGTCGGCATCAGCGGTCACGCAGTAGACCTCCCATCGCTCGTCATCTGGGCCAGTGACCCAGACCTTGTCTTGTACGGCGTAGCAGCAGGTGGTCTGGGCTTCGATCTCGGTGGCGAGACCTTGGGCGTCGAGGCGCGTGATCGCCCCCGTCACCTCGTCAGTGGTCGCGACCTCGACACCCAAGTGGTTGATCGAACCGGGCGCACCACCACCTTCGATGAGGACCAACTTGAGGGGTGGATCAACGACGGCGAAGTTGGCGTAACCGGGCTTCACCTTGGCAGGTCCTGTTCCAAGCAGGCGCGTGTAGAAGTCGATCGCCGATTCGAGATCAGCAACGTTGAGCGCTAACTGGACTCGTGCCATGGTGCGACCTTTCATTGATGGTTGTCGATACGAAGTCTGCACGCTATATTGATAGTTGTCAATATGAAGAACGCCGATGCTCCCGAGGAACGCTGCTGTGCGCCCATGGGCGATGCCGTGCTCTCACATGATGAGGCCGATTTCCTGGCGTACGCGTTCGCCGCGCTCGCCGATCCAATCCGCTTGCGGATCTTCTCGATCATCGCCACCGAAGGCGAGGTCTGCTCTTGCAACCTCGAAGGGCCACTCGGCAGGAGCCAGCCGACGATCTCGCACCACACGTCGAAGCTCGCGAGTGCGGGATTGATCATCGGTGAGCGACGGGGACGATGGATGTGGTGGCGGGTCAACGAGGCTCGAGTTGGCGCCCTCGCCTCGGCGCTGACCCTCGGGATTCACCAGCGGTAACGCAGTCACTGCGCTTTAGGTTATTGAATCCACTATGTGAGAATCCCTCCATGTACGGCACATTCCTCCGTTCACTGCGCAGGTCGCAGAACCTGACCCAGCAGCAGCTCGCTGCAATTGTCGGTATCGCTCCGGCCAACCTCTCTGCCTATGAGAACGATCGGCAGATGCCATCGTTCGACATGGTCAACACGTTGATCAACGGCTGCGGGTATCGGATCACCATTGATGGAGCACCTTCCACGGTCGAAGTGCCGATCGCAAAGGGTGGTTGGACCCCACGTGAGGAGTGGCCCGACCGGGACCCGGATGATCCGAGACCCCCGTATTCCGGGCTCACCGTGGAGACGCCCATGGAAGAGCGGATCGCCGTGATTGCGCGGGTGCTGACGGGAGTGACGTTCACGAAGGGCTCGACGTGATCGTCGACTGTCTCGTTGACGTTGATGACGCGCTCGGAGTCGCCCACGCCTTCGGAGGCGCAAATGCCCTCGCCTACTACGCCGACCCCCGAGGCACCAACGACGTCGACGTCAACGTAGCCACGAGGTTTGATCAGGCAGGTGTTGTGCTCGACGCCCTCGCAGCGACTGGGTTCTCCGTTGAGGGAGACCCCACGACTTTGCTCCCCGCCGCTGGAATTCGCTGCACCCGAGGTCGAGACCTCGTTGCCCTGTTCTTCAGGTTCGACCCGAACCACGAACGACTGCTCGATCGAGCACTTGCGGCTGCCATCGAGGTCGGCGATCAGGATCGCCAGATCAGGATCCTCAGTCCCAATGATCTCGCCATTATCAAGATGGCGTTCAATCGCGGCAACGACTGGGTCGACCTTGAGGCAATGTTGGCGGCGAAGACCTCCCTCGACCTGATCGTGATCGAAGAGGAACTCGTTGGCCTCCGAGGGCCAACGATGCATCCCCGCATTGCACGTCTGCGGGCACTCATCGCTGCCGCCGGCGGATCGTGAATCTCTAAACGCGACCGCCACGAGTTGGTGCGGAGACGTTCGTGGACGGCGAGCGCGTGACGAGACCCAGCGCCACACGGGGCAGAGACCAATCGGGGTACCGTCGGGTTCAGTTGCCCGTGATCCGGGCGGAAGGGCTGAATTGCTACCCCGGCGCTCTTGGCGATTCTTCAGGATTTGCCACCTGGGCGACGACATGAAAGCGGTTCCATATGGTAAGACAGGACCATGAAAATGAAAGCGAATGTCCTCCTCGTCGGCGCGCTCCTCCTCGGAAGCGTCGTTCTCAGCACCGCGGGATCAACCGTTGCTGGCGCGGCAAATCCGCTCGCCGGGAAGTCCTGTGCGATCTATGGGCTCAACGCCAAGGTCACGGTGAACCACATCACCTACACCTGCATTCGCGTCAAGAGCAAGTTGGTCTGGAACGCCGGCGTGGCCCAGCCCATTCCTCCATCACTGCCGACCGGCAACTTCGACACCACACCCGGTGGAGCGCTCATCTGGTCCGAGACCTTCTCCGGTGCCGCTGGCAGTCCCGTCCCGAGCCAGTACTGGACCCCAGTCACCGGCTACGGCACCTACGGAACCGGTGAGATCGAGAACAACACCACGAGTCCGGATAACTTGAGCCAAGACGGCGCTGGAAACCTCGTCATCACCGCCAAGTGCATCGCCACCACCTCGCCTGGGTGCACGGCAACCTCGCAACCAATGGGACAGACCTGGACGAGTGCTCGCATCTGGACCGAGAACAAGTTGAACTTCCAGTACGGCCAACTCGAAGCTCGCATTTGGATGCCAGCTGGTTCCTTCAACTGGCCCGCATTCTGGATGATGGGACAGGAGTACGCGTCCAACAAGACCAACACCGGATGGCCGTACTGTGGGGAGCTCGACATCGCTGAAGGACTCCAAGGCAACACCACCGACCAAGCCACCATTCACTCGAACATCAACGGCACCTCGACCGACTGGGGCGAGGGAAGCGGCCTCACCCAGGTGGCGCCCATCACCGGCGCGGCGATGACCGCGGGATGGCACACCTACGGCATCTTGTGGAAGCCGAACTTCATCGCGTTCACCCTCGATGGGAACGTCTGGGCCATGGACACCTACAACCCAACCACCAAGCAGGTGACCCAGACCACCAAGACTGCGAGCTTGACCTTCGGTCCGGGAACCGCAATCACCTCAATTGGTGGTAACTGGCCGTTCAACGCTCCGTTCTTCATCATCTTGAACGACGCCGTTGGTGGCGTGTCCTCGCCGAAGGCTCCGAACGGCTCCTCGGCCAACATGAAGATCAACTGGGTCAAGTACTACCAGTACGCAGGACTGGGAACGGCGAGCATCCCCGCTCACTGAGTCCGGTGACACCACGACGCTCCAGGCACCGCCCCGCAGCCCTAGGTTGCGGGGCGGTGCTCATGCACCACAGAGGAACACTGAACGACCTCCCACCCGCGCTCCGGAGTTGACGGTGGTGGGCACTGGCGAAGGGAGACCACATGCAGCTCGGATTCATCGGCTTAGGCAAGATGGGTGGACGAATGGTGGAGCGCCTGGTCCGCCAAGGGGGGCACGAGGTCATCGCGACCGACCTCTCCGACGTCGCTCGTACAGCCGCAGCTGCGGTTGGTGCTCAGGTCGTCACCTCAATCGCAGAGGTCGTCGCACACCTCGACGCGCCACGAGCAATCTGGGTGATGGTCCCCTCGGGAGAACCAACGGCGGCTGCCTTCGATGAGCTCGCGACGCTCCTCAGCCCCGGCGACGTCGTCGTCGACGGCGGCAACTCCCGCTTCAGCGATTCGATGGAGCGCGGGGCGCGCTTCGCGGCGCTCGGGATCGAGTTCTGCGACGCCGGCACCTCAGGCGGCGTCTGGGGTCTCACCGAGGGCTACTGCCTCATGGTCGGTGGCAGCACTGCAGCCTTCGAGCGCATTGAGCCCGCGCTCTCGACGCTGGCGCCAGCGAATGGACTCCTCCACGTTGGTCCTGCGGGATCAGGCCACTACGTCAAGATGATCCACAACGGTATTGAGTACGGCATGATGCAGGCCTACGCAGAGGGGTTCGCCCTCCTCGAGGGTTCGACGCGCTTCTCTGATCTCGACCTCGCAGCAATCGCTGATCTGTGGAACCACGGATCGGTGGTGCGGTCGTGGCTCCTTCAACTGATCGGCGCTGCACTCGACGACGATCCTGGCCTCGACCAACTCCAGGGTTGGGTCGATGACTCCGGTGAGGGACGGTGGACCATTGAAGAGGCGATTGATCAGTCGATCCCCACGCCAGTACTCGCCCTCTCGTTACTGGCCCGGTTCAGTTCACGAGGTCAAGCAGAGTTCAGCAACCGGCTCCTCGCCGCGATGCGCAATCAATTCGGCGGACACGCCGTGAAGGAGAGCGGGTCCTGACGTGACGGAGCGTGTGGTGACCCACAAGGCTCCGCCGTGTGCCTTGACGATCTTCGGGGCGACCGGCGACCTCGCGAGGCGCAAGCTCGTTCCGGCCCTCTACGCCCTCCACGTCGAAGAACTCCTCCCCCCTCGCTTCGACATCTTGGGCGTGGGGAGAAGCCCAGGGACCGATGAGGGCTTCCGATCGATGATGGAAGACGCCACCGAAGCCCATGCCCGCGTCGGCTTCGACTCTGCGTCGTGGTCTGCGTTCGCGCAACGCCTCCACTACATCGAGGCTGATGCCGAATTCGCATCTGGACTCACCCCGCTCGTCGACACCTTGGCCAAGCTCGACGAGGTCCGAGGTGACACCAACCACTGCTTCTACCTCTCCATTCCACCGAGTGCGGTGGTCAACACCGCAACCGCACTCGCCACTGCAGGGCTCGCAGGGCAGGGGCCATCGTCCTTCACCCGGTTGATCTTGGAGAAGCCCTTCGGTCGCGACCTCGAGTCGGCCTTGGCGCTCAACGCCACCTTGCACCGGTACTTCGACGAAGAGCAGCTCTACCGCATCGACCACTACCTCGGAAAAGAGACCGTGCAGAACCTCATGGTCTTCCGGTTCGCCAACGGGATCTTCGAGCCACTGTGGAATCGCCAGCACATCGACCACGTGCAGATCACCGTGGCAGAGTCCCTCGGTATCGAAGGTCGTGGCGCCTACTACGAAGAGTCCGGCGCGCTGCGGGACATGATTCAAAGTCACGTCATGCAGTTGCTGTCGCTCGTGGCGATGGAGGCACCGTCGTCGTTCTCTGATGAGATGATCCGTGACGAGAAGGTCAAACTCCTCCGATCCATCCGTCCCATTGCCCCCGATCAGGTCCTCTCCTCAACGGTTCGAGGGCAGTACGGCGCAGGGGTGATCGACGGCATGCCTGTGGTCGGCTATCGCGACGAGCATGACGTCCCACCACAGTCACTCCGCGATACCTACGTCGCCACCAGGTTCGACATCGACAACTGGCGGTGGGCAGGCACACCGTTCTACGTCCGCTCTGGGAAGCGCCTCCCCCGTCGACTGTCCGAGATCGTCATTCAGTTCCGGCAGGTGCCGCACAGCCCCTTCACGGGTCGTGCCGAGACGGCGACGGGCGGAGTGGCCGCGGGCGGCATCGAACCCAACCGACTCATCATCCAAGTCCAGCCCGAAGAAGGGATCACCCTTACGTTCTCGGCGAAGGTTCCGGGTCAGGCCATGGCCCTCTCCACCGTCGCCATGGACTTCTCCTATGCCGAGAGCTTCGCCAAAGATTCGCCAGAGGCCTACGAGCGCTTGATTCTCGATGCCTTGAACGGTGACGCCACCTTGTTCGCTCGCGAGGACGAGGTCGCTGAATCCTGGCGACTCTGCTCGGCGATCCTTGAGGGATGGCGCAGGCACCCCCCAACGGAGCGCACCGCCGCCAACTACGCCGCTGGAAGTGCTGGACCACGAGACGCTGATGAACTCCTCGCTCGAGACGGTCGATCGTGGCACGCGATCTAACGGCGCTCGTCGGCCACGTTGTCGAGGTTGGGGAGCCAGGGGAATGCACCGATGCGCTGACCGAGTGGTTGCGACCGATTGCCGAGGAGCGCGTCTGCATGACCGGACGACTGACGATTGCGCTCTCGGGAGGTCAGTCGCCGATACAACTCTTCACGCAGTGGCGGACCGAGCACACTGCTGCTGCACTGCACCTCGATCGCTGGGTCATCTTCTCCGTTGACGACCGCGCCGTCGCTGCAGAGGATCCGGCGTCCAACGCTGGTCTCATCCGTCGAGAACTCCTTGAACCCCTCCACGGAACTCAGCCGACCTTCTACCCACTCGACGGCGGAGCGGAGGATCTCACTGCCGCAGCCACCGCCTACGGCGCCCTCCTCGACGAGCTCCTCGACCACGACGACGCAGGCCTCCCCGTGCTCGACGTCGTGATCTGTGGGCTCGGCGACGACGGACACACCGCGTCACTGTTCCCCGGGAGCGATGCGCTCACCGTGGACGACCAATCCGTCGTTCGAGCAATCGCACCAGTCGCGCCCGTCGAGCGACTCACCCTGACGTTCCCGGTGTTGAACGCTGCTCGCCACCTCGCGGTCTTCGCCCCGGGGGCGAACAAGGAAACCGCGCTCGCTGAAACCGCCGCCGGGACGACGCCGGCGGCACGCCTCCGGAATTCTGATCAGTGGTGGTTCATCGACCGCCCGGTCAACGAGGCACCGTAGGTCAGCAGTTCGCCCCTGGTTGGCCGAACGTCACGCCATCGGGGCACGTGGCACCGGTGAAGATTGCCGATCCCTTGCCGAGCACCGAGAGCAGCCGAGCGCCGTTGAAGTTGGCATTGGTGAAGTTGGCTCCGGAGAAGTCAGCTCCAGACATGTCTGCCGAGGAGAAGTTGGTTCCCGTGAAATCCGCACCAGCGAACACCGCGGTGCCGAGGTTCGCAGAGGCGAAATTCGCATGATGGGCGGTGGCGTTGGTGAAATCTGCTCCGACGAGGTGACCGCCAGGGAGGTAGATCCCTGAGAGATCCATTGACGCGAAAGAAACACCGGACAACTGGGCTCCGCCGATGGACGCTGCTGGGCCGACGAGGTAGGCAATCGTCGAGCCTTCGTAGGGTCCGGCCAAGAGCTGCCACCCCGCTGGGAGGCTTGCCGGGGTTCCAACGAGGTACGCCGAGATGACGCCAGTGAGGTTCGCTCCTGCGAATGCGGTGCCATCCACGACGGTGTTGGACAGCGAGGCGTGCGCCAAGTTCACACCAGAGAGGTTCGCGTTGGTGAGATCAGCTCCGAAGAAATTGGCGTCGTGGAGGTCGGCACCGGTGAGATCTGCATTGGTAAGGTTCGCCCCTGCCAGCGAGACTCCGGGTCCGGCGAGGTAGCCAGCAGCGAGCACCCACCCAGACGGCAAGCTCAGCGGTGTTCCGGAAATTCCCGACGAGGAGACCCCCGACAGGTTCGCGTGGACGAGTGCCGTTCCCGCCAGCGAGACGTTGACCAGCGTTGCGTCAGCGAAGTTCACCGAAGTGAGGTCAAGGCCGGAGAGGTTCGCATTCGACAGGTCTCGGCCGCTCAGGTCAGCGGACGGGCCGACGAGGTAGCCACCGGTGACCTGCCAGCCGGTCGGCAGGCTCGCTGGGGTTCCCCGCATCGACACCGACCGCACGTTGGTGAGGGTGGCCGCCGACAGAACGCTGCGCGTCACCGTCGTTCGAGACAGGTTCGCCCCGGTGAGGTTGGCACCGCTCAAGTTCGCCCCGGTGAGGTTGGCTCCTGCGAGGTTCGCCCCGGCGAGGTTGGCACGAAGGGCCAAGGCCGATGGTCCGAGGAGGAAGCCTCGGGCCAAGACCCAGCCGGTCGGCAGGCTCGCTGGGGTTCCCGTGATGTGCCCAGTGACCACTGCACGCAGGATCGATCGCTTGAGGAGCGCACCTGAGAGGTTGGCACCGACGAGACTCGAGCCGGTGAAGGTGGTCCCGGCGAAGGACCCGGTCACGACTGCGGCACCTCGCGGACAGCGGTGCGCGACGACGCTGACCGATGACAGTTGCCCGTGTGACCGACACGCAGCGTAGGTGGCATGCGTCGTTGCCGCACTCGCCGTTGCCCCCATGGTGGCAACGCCGGACCCGGCCACGAGGGCTGCGGTCGCGACGACGAAACGACCAAAGTGAATGCGCTGTGACATGTTCTCTCTCCTCACCAGCAGACGGTCGCTGCGCCTAGGCCTTCTTCAACTTCGTGACGACGTAGGCGATCGAATTGCTCGCCGGACCCGGGTAGGCGTACTGGTTCTGGGCGGTTACCCAACCGGTGAAGTGCAGGGTTGAGTAGACATCCCAGTCCGCTCCGTAGAGGATCGGGGCCACGGGGACATCAGTCGTCATGATCGTGGCCAACTTGTTCACCGTCGTCTGGAAAGCTGCCGTTCCCGGACGAGCAGCGGCGAGGGAGACGAGGTCGTTTTGGGCAGCGGGGTTGATGTAGGAGCCGAAGTTGGTGGAACCACCGGTGTTGGCTGGGTCATCGAGCCAGTTCTCATACTGTGCGTAGGGGTTGTCACCACCCGCTCCCCATCGAATGATGGCGTCGAAGTTCCGGGTCGCGATATTGGCGTTCCACTGTCCCGTCGCCACCCCGAGCGACGACACCTTGATGTGCACTGCTCGCAACTCCTGAGAGATGAGGAGCATGTCCTCGGCGTAGTCCGAGTAGGCCACAGGGTCCTGAATGGTGAACTGGCAAACGGTACCTGCGGGCAGACCCGTTGCTGCCTGGGCCTTCGGACTCGTGACTTGGTACCAGTGGCTGGAGTTGAGCGTGTAGCCCGCTGCCGTCATCGCTGCTGCAACCTGCGAAGCCGTCGATCCTGATTTGGTGATGTTGTTGGCGAAATTCCCGAGGAACGAGAATTGGAGGGGGGACAGCCCACTCGTTGACGTGGCTGGAGCTTCAAAACCCGTCTCACCGAGCGTCGAGAGTTGCTGACGGTTGATGGCCGAAGAGACGACTCGGCGGAACGCAGGGTCACCGAGGCAGTCCGTTCGCCCATCGGGAGCCGAAGGGCTCACGTTGAACCAGAGCGTCACCGTCGAACCAGCGGGATAGTAGTAGTGGTTGTGCGCTGGATCGTTTCGGATGTACGTCGCCGTGATCTGAGGAATGTCGTTTCCCGCCCAATCGAGCTGGTGGGCGATGAGTGCCTCCGTGGCTGCCTGGTTGGAGGCGAAGTAGGGGATGTTCACGCCCGTGACCTGTGGCTTCGGCGTCAAGTTCCAGTGCGGACTCAAGGTGTACTTAATCAACTGCCCGCTGTAGCTCGTTGGGAGGTAGGGGCCGTTGCCAATGACTCGGGAGTTCGACAGCGAGGTGGTCCCGTTCACCACGATGGCCGACTGGGGGATACCCGAATCACCAGCAACAGGGAAGATCAACACCGAGCTCAGCGCTTCTTCGTTCGAGAACTGTGGGGTGGCGTAGGTCAAGGTCACCTTGTTGCCCGATGTGGTGGCTGGTTGCGCGAGTGGTGGGAGTCCGAACACGTCCAAACTGGCGTTGTTCGACAGCGCGTTGAACTCATTGGCGACATCGCGGGCAGTCACCGGCTTGCCGTTGCTCCACACGGCCTTGGGGTTCATCGTGAAGGTCACGCTCTGACCCGTCGCGTTGAACACTTCACTGGTGGCCAGCCACGGCGTCCACTGGTGAGGCTTCAAGGCGTTCCACATGAGCAACGGCTCAAACGACAACGCGTTGAGCGACATCTGCGTACCCGTCGACTGGCTGTCGGCCGGATTGAAGTTGTTCGTGAAGATCTGACCGACGTTGGTCTCTTCAGTGAGCACCGCCCCTTGCGATGCCCCACCCATGGCCGGAAATGCCACGGCTCCTGCCAGCAAGGTCGCCGTCGCGATGGCGGTTGAGAGGTACCGCTTCATAGAACTTTCCTCCGTGTATTGACCGCTGCCTTCTGCGCGGTGACTGTAGCGAGTGCTCTGTCGAAAATCCCCGCACCATGGAGGAAGGGCGGTACGGTTCTCCCGTGCGTTCCAACCGAAACGAGGCTTGCGCTTTCCTGCCATGGTTGCTGTACTGCGTTCCACAGCATAACGCTGAAACCGCTTACACTGTCTCAGGGCCAACACGGGAAGGGGGGATGCTGTGGCACGCGAACCAGTGACGATCTACGACGTCGCCAATCTCGCCCGGGTCTCCATTGCCACCGTGAGTCGCGTGCTCAACGGATCGGCACAAGTTCGGCCAGCTACGAGAGAACGGGTAGAGACGGCAATTGCCCAACTCCACTTCGTCCCCAGTTCTGCCGCTCGAGGACTCTCCGGCGGGCGCCGTGGGCTCCTCGGCCTCGCCTACCCACTCGATGAAGCGCGTTCGGCAACGACACCATCTCGCGGTGATGATGCCAGTGCGCTCTACACCGACGCCATCATTCGAAGTGCCTCCTGGCAAGCAGCACTCCTCGGCTACTCCCTCTTCTCTTGTGCCGTTCGGATCAACGAAGAGATTGGCGTTCACCCTCTCCAGCAACTCTCCGACACCGTGGATGGTCTCATCCTGGCCGACCGGGTGACCAATGACCCAACGGCCCTTCCCTTCACCAAGCTCCTCCCGACCGTGCACCTCTCGGGATCGCATGCATCGGGAACCGGCGGAACGATTCGCGTCGACAACAACGGCGGCATCACCGCTGTTGTGGACCACTTGGCCACCGTCCATGCCATCAATGACTTCGGATTCGTCGGCGGTGTCGCATCGAGCCCTGACGCAATAGCCCGCCGAAGCGCCTTCGATGCTGCAGTGGCGCGCGTTCGTGGCACGGCGCGCCCAGAGAACCTGCTCGTTGGCGATTTCTCCCTCCTGCGCGCAGAAGCGGCCGTTGAGCAGCGCCTCGCGGACGCATCACCGCTCCCGCAGGTCTTCGTCTGCGCGAACGACCAGATGGCGTTCGGTGTAGCCCACTGTCTCCAGGTGCACGACATCGACGTTCCCCGAACGGTCAGGGTGACGGGATTCGACGACATTGGCCTCGCGAGTTACTCGCAACCACGCCTGACCACCGTGGCGCAGCCGAGTTTCCTCCTCGGGATCAGCGCCGTGAATCTCACCGTTGCCCTCCTGAACGGCGAGGTAGCTCACGGTACGGAGATCACCTTGCCCACTGAGCTCAAGATTCGCGAATCGTGCGGCTGCGTGAACGATGAACGTCCCCCACTCCTCCAGGGCGACTTCGCCCACATTGGCTCCTAGGACCACAATGGGAAAACTCGGAGCATCACGATGAGAGTTCTCGCTCGGCGCCTCGTCCTCTACGCCTTCACGGCGTGGGTAGCGATCACGATCAACTTCATCCTCCCCCGACTCATGCCGGGAAATCCGATTGAACAGTTGATCGGCAAACTCCAAGGTCGAGTGACACCGGAGATGATTGCGGCGATCAAGGCACAGTTCACCCAAGATCTCAATCAACCGATGATCGTGCAGTACGGCCACTACCTCAACCACCTGATCCACGGTGATCTCGGGGTGTCGATCACCCTCTCCGAGCCGGTGAGCACTGCGCTGTCCCAGCAGATCTGGTGGACCATTGGCCTCATTGGCGTCGCTGCGGTAGTGAGCTTCATCATCGGCACCATTGGTGGGGTGATCTTCGGATGGACTCGAGGGTCCCGGGCCGATGTCATCATCCCTGCGACGACCTTCCTTCAGAGCATGCCGTACTACTTCCTCGGCACGATCCTGGTCATGGTGTTCGCGATGAACCTGCACTGGTTCCCCATTGAGGGTGCGTACGACCCTTCGATCACTCCGAGTTGGTCCTTTGGCTACATCGCCAGCGTGCTCCGATACAGCGAACTCCCGCTGGCCTCTATCGTGCTCAGTTCCCTCGCCGGCTGGATGATTGGCATGCGCAACATGATGGTCACGACCGTCAGCGAAGACTTCGTCCTCATGGCCGTTGCCAAAGGTCTCCCTCGACGCAGGATCATCTTCCACGCCGCGAGGAACGCTGTGCTGCCATCAATCGCCAACTTGGCGCTCACCATTGGGCTCTTGGTGTCGGGTTCGCTCCTCGTGGAACAGATCTTCAACTACCCCGGCGTTGGAAACCTGCTCGTCGGAGCAGTCAGCAACCTCGACTACCCACTCCTCCAAGGAATTTTCCTCCTCATCACCTTCACGGTGCTCACCGCGAACTTCCTCGCTGATGTCCTCTACTACCTCCTCGACCCTCGAACCCGAACCGGCACGGTGCACTGATGGCACGCCTCCGCATTCCAAAGTCCCCCAAGGTCATCGTCGGCATCGTCCTCTTCACGATCTTCCTCGTGTTCACGGTGATTGGTCCCTGGATTGCTCCCTACGACCCCAATGCCAACTCGTTCCTCCCCGACCTCAGTCCGAGTTGGCAGCACTGGCTTGGAACGACCACGCTCGGGCAAGATGTCCTCTCCCAACTCCTCGTTGGGTGCCGGGTCACGATGGTGGTGGGCTTCATCGCAGGGTTCGCAGCAACTGCCCTGTCGGTGATCATCGGCCTCACTGCTGGGTACGTCGGCGGCAAGACCGACGAAGGCCTCTCCGTGCTCTCGAATGTCTTCCTCGCCATCCCCGGACTTCCGCTCCTGATCGTGATCAACTCCTACCTGCCCCCAGGGGAGCAGGCCAACCCGTTGGTGATCGGCCTCGTCATCGCACTGACCGGCTGGGCGTGGGGTGCACGAGTGCTCCGGAGTCAGACGATGTCGCTGCGTGACCGCGACTTCGTCGAGGCGGCGCGAATCGTCGGAGAGCGGCGGTGGCGGATCATGTTCAGCGAGATCGGACCGAACCTCTTGCCGATCATCGCCTCGTCGCTCCTGTTCACCATTCTCTACGCGGTTGGGGTCTACACGACCCTTGCCTTCTTGGGGCTGACCAGTGTGAGCACCTGGAACTGGGGCACCATGATGTACTGGGCACAGACGAACAACGCTGCCCTCGCTGGTCAGTGGTGGTGGGTCGCTCCACCCGGCATCGCCATCGCCCTCGTTGGTACGAGCCTGGCGCTCATCAACTTCGGGATTGACGAATTCATCAATCCTCGACTTCGAGCGTCAGGGTTGACGGCTCGCAAGCGTCGCAAGGCCGGACTTCCCCGTCGAGCTCGCCTCGGCTTCACACCGGTCATGCCGAGTGATCACCCTGCAGGTGGACCACGATGACCACGAATGCGACGATCCTCGACGTCGCCAACCTCTCGGTTGGCTACGGCGCCGGCGACGACTTGGTCACCGCTGTCGCTGATGTCTCGTTCCGCCTCGACAGGGGCCACGTGCTCGGCATCGCTGGCGAGAGTGGTTCGGGCAAGTCCACGTTGGTCTACGGGCTCACCCGACTCCTGCGCGCTCCCGGTGTGCTGACCGGTGGATCCGCCATCATCACCCGTCCCGATGGGACCTCCCTCGACCTCCTCCAGGCGACCGAAGCGCAGTTGCGAGACGTTCGCTGGACCCAGATCTCCGTGGTGATGCAGAGCGCGCTCAACGCCCTCAACCCACTTCGCAAGATCGGCAAGGAGTTCCACGAGGTCTTGAAGGTCCACATGCCCAGCATGACCAAGGCCGATCGGAACGCTCGATCCATTGAACTCTTGGCACTCGTTGGTCTTACGCCTGACCGCCTCGCGCGCTACCCCCACGAACTCTCCGGAGGTCAGCGCCAGCGCGTCATGATCGCGATGGCCTTGGCGCTCGAACCCGACCTCGTGATCATGGATGAGCCGACCACAGCACTCGACGTCGTCACCCAGCGAGAGATCGTGGCGGAGCTCCACAGCCTCCGGGAGCGGCTTGGATTCGCCATGTTGTTCATCACCCACGACCTCTCGCTCCTCGTTGAGCTCGCCGACGACATCATGGTGATGTACGCCGGGCGGATTGTCGAGCGGGCACCGGCATTGGATCTCTACAACGCTCCTCGCCACCCCTACACCTTGGGCCTCATGGACTCCTTCCCGCCGCTGCACGGCGAGCGGGTAGAGATGACCGGAATTCCCGGCACACCTCCAAGCCTGAAAGCACTCCCGAGTGGCTGTCCCTTCCAGCCTCGCTGCGCGTCGGCCCACAGCCGCTGCAGCGAAGAAATCCCACCGCTCCTCTCGATCGATGGAGGTCGCCGGTCGGTCGCCTGCTTCCTCCATGATCCAACCAATACCGAGCCTGTTCCGGTGCGGCTCCAATCAGCGAGTGAAGGAGGACGTCCGTGACGTCTCGAGCCAAGGGTGACGTGGTCCTCGAAGCTCGGGGGCTCTCGCGTGCGTTCAAAGCGCGTAGCAACGGCGGGCTGTTCGCCAAGAAGACGACGACGGTGGCCGTCGACGGCGTCAGCTTGACGCTCCGGGCCGGTGAGGTCGTTGCCGTGGTTGGTGAGAGTGGATCGGGCAAGTCGGTCCTCGCCCGGATGCTGGCCCGCATCGTGACCCCAACTGAGGGCGAACTCGTCCTGAACGGCACTGCGATCGACCTCAGCGCTCGAAGGGATCTCGCCTACGCCGCAGCCGTCCAGCTCGTCCTCCAAGACCCGTTCGCCTCGATTAACCCCGTTCGCACGGTCAACTACCCCCTCGAGCGGGCGCTCACCATTCACGGCACCGCCAAAGCCGACCTCGAGCGACGGACGCATGAACTCCTCGAGAGCGTGGCCCTCACGCCACCGGGGGAGTATCTGAGCCGCTACCCGCACGAGCTCTCCGGCGGTCAACTCCAGCGCATCAACATCGCCCGCGGCTTGGCCGTCGGACCAGAAGTACTCCTCGCCGATGAACCGATTTCCATGCTCGACGTCTCGGTCCGCCTCGGCATCTTGAACCTGCTGCGTGCCCTCGGAGACGAGCGGCAACTGGCCATGCTCTACATCACCCACGACATCGCGTCGGCTCGCTACATCGCTGATGAGACCGCGGTGATGTACGCGGGTCAAGTTGTTGAACGGGCACGGGGGACAACGGTGATCAACGCCCCGACGCACCCCTACACCCAACTCCTCGTGGCATCGGTCCCCAATCCCGAGCACCTCCACCACCAGTCGTCGACGGCAGATCGTGCCACTGCGGCAGCCGGCTTCAATCGAGACGGTTGCCGGTTCAGCCCACGCTGCCCATCAGCGATGTCGATCTGTCATGGAGCAGTACCTCCAGAGGTGATGGTGGACGACGATCACATGGTTCGGTGCTGGCTCGTTGCTCCTGAGAGCGATCGTCAAGCGGTCGAACTCAGGCGATCGTCACCCGCCAACGCCTAGCAGCGCCGACGGCCAGTCTCAGATTCCCTCGGGAAGTGCCTCGAGCCCGTTGCGGGCAATGACGCCTCGGTACCACGAGAAGCTGCTCTTTGGAATTCGTCGTCCAGACTCATAGTCAATCCAGACAATGCCGAATCGCTTCGAGTAGCCAAATCCCCACTCGAAGTTGTCGAGCAAGCTCCAGATGAAGTAGCCCTTCAAGTTCACACCGGCATCGAGCGCTGCGCGGCACGCGGTCAAGTGCTGGTGGAGGTAGCGGATCCGGTCGGGATCACGAACCGCACCGTCGGTTCCCACGTAGTCCTCAAAGGCGGCGCCGTTCTCGGTGATGTAGAGCGGGATGTCGGTGTACTCCTCCTTGAGGCGTACCAAGAGTTCTCGCAAGCCCTCGGCATCGATTTCCCAACCCATTGCCGTCTTCGGTCGACCTGGGGTCTCGACGCCAATGGAGTGCAGGTGGTTCACCGCTTCGCTGTCGGGGCGGGGTCCAACGTTGAAACCAGCGGCGCGAGCTTCGTCCTCTCGACCCTCACCCATCACCGTTCCTGGGCCGTAGAAGTTGACCCCGAGGAAGTCGATGGGCGACGAGATGATGTCGAGGTCTCCGTCTTCGACGACGGTGAATCCCGGTGGGTACTCGGCGTAGAGATCGACCATGTCCTTCGGGTACTCGCCCTTGAACAACGGATCGAGCCAGATGCGATTGAGATTGCCGTCAGTGCGCCACGTTGCCGCCAGGTCGGCAGCGTCATCCGTCCCCGGGCGCAGCGCTCCGAGGTTCAACGTGAGACCAATTTCGACGGTGGGAGCGATGGCCCGAGCAGCCTGCACGCCGAGGCCGTGTGCGAGGAGGAAGTGGTGCGTCGCCGCAGCGCCTGCGCCGATGTCATCGCGACCCGGAGCGTGGTGGCCGTAGGCGTAGCCGAGCCATGCGCTCGTCCATGGCTCGTTGAAGGTGGTCCACTTCTCAATCCCGTCGAGTCGCTCCAAGACCGTCGCTGCGTACTCCGAGAATCGATACGCCGTCTCGCGGTTGGTCCATCCACCCACGTCTTCAAGGGACTGGGGAAGGTCCCAGTGGTACATCGTCGGCAGTGGCGTAATCCCACGCTCGTGGAGCCCAGAGATAAGGCGCTTGTAGAAGTCCAACCCCTTCTCATTGGCCGGTCCGGTGACGTCGGGGTGAATGCGAGGCCACGCAATGGAGAATCGGTAGGCCTGAACACCGAGATCCTTCAGGAGATCGAGGTCCTCTGCGTAACGGTGGTAGTGGTCACACGCCACATCACCGGTGTCCCCATTGGTGACCTTCCCGGATGTGTGGGAGAAGGTGTCCCAGATGGAGGGTGTGCGGCCGTCTTCTGCGACTGCACCCTCGATTTGGTAGGCGGCGGTCGCCGTGCCCCACATGAAACCTTCTGGGAACTGGCGAATCTCACTCGAGCCAGTAGTCGTCACGTCGGTGGTCTCCTCTGTTGGAACGGCCCACTGTAGTGAACCCTCGACGGGCCCTCCGTGGGTCAGGGATGGGTGGAGTGGTCAGCACATGGAAAACCCCCAGCGTCCAGCGGCGAACCGCAGACACTGGGGGCTCCATGCTGGAGAACTAGGGGGTGACGAGGAGGTCGACGAAGTCCGTCGCCTGGTTCGCCGACCCGTTGATGGAGTCGGTGGCGCTGCCGTTCACCGTCGTCGCATCGCCAATGATGAGGAGCGTCCGCGTGCGAGGAGTTCCCGCTGCGTTCGTGTAGGCCAGCGCCGTTCCCGCATCGGTCGTGTTCGCCGGGGTCGTGCCAGAGCCAGCAGCATTGGTGTTGGTGAGCGTGAAGCTCACGTTGCCGCTGGAGTCGGTGGTTCCCGAAATCAGCCCATTGCTGAGGCCAGTTGCTGACCAGGTCGACGAGTTCCAGCCATCGTGGTCGAGTACCAGCGTCACCGCCTGGTTCTTCATGGCGTCGCCGTTGTAGTCCGTGACGTGCCAGGTCTCGGTCACGCTGGAGCCTGCTGCTACGTAGGTCATGTTCCAGTGGTCAGCAGCGTTGAAGTTCGCCGCCAAGAACCAGTCGAGACCATCACAGACGTCCACGATGTTCGTGCAGTCGATCGGGGTGGCGTTGAGGCCACCGGTGATCGACGTCAAACTCGCCACATCGGGCTTGGTCTTGGTCGGGCCAGCCGGTGGCGGCGTCGTGGCGGTCCGGGTCACCAACAGGTCGACGAAGTCCGTTGCTTGGTTGGCCGTCGGAACATTGATCGAGTCCGTGGCGCTCCCGTTAATCGAGGTCGACGCACCGATGATCAAGACCTGACGGATTGCTGTGTTCCAAGCGTTCTCGTAGGCGAGCGCCGTTGCCGCATCGTTGGTATTGGCGGGCGTGCCACCAGCGGTCGATGCGTCGGAGTTCGTGAGCGTGAACGACACGTCACCCTTGGAGTCAGTCGTACCCGACACGGTGCCGTCCGAAATCCCCGTTGCCGTCCAGTTCGCACCGTCGGCTTTGCCTTCGTGGTTCACGATCAAGGTGACGACTTGGTCCTTCATGGGGTTGCCGTTGAAGTCGACGACGTGCCAGGTCTCCGTGACCGAGCCGCCAGCGGGAACGTAGTTGAGGTACCAGTGGTCGGCGCTGTTGAAGGACTGGTTGAGGAACCAGGTCCGCCCATCACAGGTGTTCGGGGTGTTCGTGCAGTCGAGCGGTGAAGTGTTCTGCGTCCCCGTGATCGACGTCAGGGTTGCGACATCAGGGTTTGCCTTGGTTGGGCTCGTCTGGGTCGCCACCGTGTCCGTCGGGACCACCAAGAGGTCAACGAAGTCCGTTGCCTGGTTGGCGGTCGGAGCGTTGATTGCGTCCGAGTCACTGCCGTTCACCGAGGTAGCTGCCCCGACGATGAGGACAGTCCGGATGGCCGGGTTGCCAGCGTTCTCGTAGGCGAGCGCATCCGTGTTCGTCGTGGTGTTCGTCGGCGCTGCACCCGCTGTGGCCGAGTCGGAGTTCGTAAGGGTGAAGCTCACATTGCCGCTTGAGTCAGTGGTGCCTGAAACGTAGCCACTGCCATCGATTCCGGTTGCGGTCCACTTGGCCCCATCGGCACTGACCTCGTGGTTGGTGACCAAGGTCACTGCCTGGTTCTTCATAGCGTTGCCGTTGTAGTCCACGACGTGCCACGTCTCGGTAACCGAGCCGCCAGCGGGAACGTAGTTGAGGTACCAGTGGTCGGCGCTGTTGAAGCTATGGTCGAGGAACCAGGTCCGTCCGTCACAGGCGTTGGCGGTGTTCGTGCAGTCGAGCGGCGCCGTGTTGAGGGTACCGGTCAGCGACGTGAGCGTGGCCACATCTGGGTGTGCCTTGGTCGGGGCCGTCAAGGTCCCTGACTTCGGAATCACGATCAAGTCCACGCGGTCAGTGCCCTGATTAATGGTCGTAGCCGGGTCGCCGGTGTAGACGTCTGAACCCACTTGGAGGAGCATGGCCGTCCACGAGAAGGGGCCTTCGTTCGATTGCATGCCCGCGGTCGTCGTCAGGTCACTTGGAGCGGGACCGGTTTCGGTGTTCAGGTTGTGGAGTGTGAAGGTCACGTTGCCGTTTGCGTCCGTGGTGCCCCCGAGCGTTCCCTCAGGGCTTGGACCGCCACCGGGGTACTGGTTCAGGGAACTCTCCTGCCAGGTGACGCCGGCGGAGTTGGAGTAGCCAAGGTTTCCGCGCAGGGTGACCGGTGCGTTCGGGAGCGCACGACCGTTTGAACCAGTCACGTGCCACGTCAAGGTGACCGTTGCTCCGGCATCAATGTAGTTGCCGTACCAGTGGTCGTTGTTGTTGTAGTACTGATTGATGAAGTAAATCTTGCCGTTGGCGGTGTCATCAATCTGTGACCCGTGGGTGCCCGTGACTCCGGTCAGGGTTGCCACATCTGGGTTCTGCACCGTTGGGTTGTTCGGAGCGGCGGCGAAGGTGAAGGTCACCGTTGGCGCCGTTGCCTTGAGCGTCATGCCGGCGTAGAGCTTGGCGGTGACGACACACGAGGCGACGTCAGATGCGCTCAGCACGCCGGTTGAGGCGTTGATCGAGCAGTTGGTGCCCGTCACCGAGTAGGAGGGGGTTCCTGCCACGGTGCCGCCCTCAGCGAGGACGGTAATTGGGGTCCCTGCAGTGCCGGAGTGCACGGTGTTCACAATCTGGAAGGTGGAGGGAATGAAGTTGACGACCACCGCTGCTGAGGTCGCCGTTGCGTAGGCGCCGGTGCCAGGCTTGGTGGCCACCACCGAGCACGCGCTGACGGCCGTCGAGCTCAACTTTTTGGTCGAGGTGATCTTGCAACCCGTGCCGGTCACAGAGAAGGTGACCTCTCCCTTCCCGGTGCCTCCAGTCGCCGAGAGGGTCACCGTGGCGCCGACGAGGGCGCTCGAGGCCGAAGCCTTTGCCACGAGTTTCGCTTGGGGCTTACCGAGGAAGGTGAAGACCACCGCTGCGGAGTTCGCGATGAGGAACGTTCCACTCGCGGCCTTGGTGGCCACGACCGAGCACGTACCTGGTGCGGAGTCGGAGAGCTTGTTGATGGAACCCGACGTTGTGATCTTGCAGCCGGTACCGGTTGCCTTGAAGGTCACCTTGCCCGTTCCTGAACCACCGGTGTTGTTCAGCGTGATGGTTGTGCCCACAGGGGCAGACAGCACGCTGTTCGTGATGGAGATGGGGAACTGGGGCGAAGCCGCACCAGCAGTCGGCGCTAGTGAAAGCGCTCCCATCGTGGCCGTGCTGAGCACGATGGCGAGCGCCCGAGCGACGTGCGCTCGATGACGCTCTGAACGAACGGCTGCGATGACTTCCAGAGCCACCACAGCGAGAACCGTACCGATGATTGGCATGTGCCTCTCCCCCTATGTGTACTTCAGACGAGTCGCACTTTACCTCTCTCAGAGAAAAATGCAAGCGCTTTCATGACCAGCGCTCCGGTGGCCGAATGATTGAGGCGAACTCCCCCGAGTTCCGGAACGAGCGGCGTAACGCTCCAACCATGCACGCAGCGGAGCGAGACCAGAGGAGCTCCGTTTCCAACGGCAGGAGCCGTGGAGCGATGCACTGATCCCGGAACGACGCGTCCATCCGTCCCTGGCATGAACGTTGCCGAATCACAGCGTCGGCGTGGACTCCTCGCGACGTCGGAAGTCGCTCGCTAAACGAGGGCAGGAAGATCCGAGAGCAGGAGTGAACCGAGGTTCACGAATCCCTTGGCCAACTCGGCATTGGGAAGTCCCGCAACGACCGTCCGAGCTTCCTCTAAGTAGCGGTGCGCTTCGGTCACGGTTGCGGCGATGCCACTCGATTGCTCAACGAGCAGCCGCGCTGCTTCACGTTCAGCATCATTCAGCGGCTTGCCTAAGAGCGAGGTGAGTTCGGCACCCACGCCGTCCTCTTCGAGGGCGACGAGGACGGGAAGGGTGTAGATGCCTTCAGCGAGGTCTTGGCCTGCGGGCTTGCCCAACTTGCCGTCGGTTGCCGTCACATCGAGCACGTCGTCGCGGAGTTGGTACATCATCCCGAAGGAGTAGCCGAAGGTGGTGAGCGCCTCGATCTCCTCACGGGATCGACCTGCAGTGAGTGCACCAACGCGACATGCCGTCGCCATCAGCGCAGCGGTCTTGCCACCGATTGCGGTGTTGTAGTCCGCGCGGGTGCGAGCCGCTGAGAAGGCCGTGCGCACTTCCGACACCTGACCCTGGGTGAGCAGCGCCAAGGTGTTGGCGATCACGCTGGCGATCTCCGTCCCGAGGTCAGCGGCGATCGCTGCGGAGCGAGCGAGGAGGTAGTCGCCAGCCACGATCGCAATGAGGTTGCCGTAACGGGCGTTGACCGATTCCACGTTGCGGCGGATCTCCGCTTCATCCATGACGTCGTCGTGGTAGAGCGAGGCGAGGTGCACGAGTTCCACCGACACCGCACCCATGAGGTCATCCATGGTTGCTGGGCGCTCACCAGCAGTCGCCGCAGCGATGCCGAGGAGCGGACGCAGGCGCTTGCCACCAGCTTTGATGAGGTGCGTCGTGACATCGTCGAGGAATCCTTCGCCGGTTTCGACCGACGTCGACAGCAATGGCTCGAGCCGGGCGAGGTCCGCTGCTACTTGGGAGAGGCCGAGGGCATCAATCGGATTCACGTAGTCCACGATAGGGGTGGAGGCGCACCGACGAACAATTCTCAGCAGATTCATCGGTGCGAGAAATCGCGAGGGATGTTCCGAACAGCCTCCCGGTATGCTGGCGAAACAGAAAAAGGAGGCGTGATCGTGTTTGAACGATTCACCGACCGTGCACGCAGAGTTCTCGTGTTGGCACAGGAAGAAGCGCGCCTGCTCAACCACTCCTTCATCGGGACCGAGCACATCCTGCTCGGCTTGATCCACGAAGGAGAGGGCGTTGCCGCCAAGGCGCTCGAGTCGCTCGGCATCACCTTAGAAGCCGTGCGCGAGAAGGTCGAAGAGACCATTGGAATGTCGAGCAACCCACCGAGTGGGTCGCCGCCGTTCACCCCGCGGGCCAAGAAGGTCCTCGAGCTGTCGCTCCGCGAAGCACTGCAGCTCGGCCACTCCTACATCGGCACCGAGCACATGCTGCTCGGCTTGGTGCGTGAAGGTGAAGGCGTCGCCGCACAGGTGCTCGTGTCCTTAGGTGCTGACCTCGCAGCTGTTCGCAAGCAGGTCATCGACATGATGTCGGGCTACCAGGGCAAGGACGCCCCCGCACAGGGCACCCCGTCAGCCCCGAGCGATGCCACTGGTGGCTCTGCCGTCCTCGATCAGTTCGGCCGCAACCTCACGCAGCTGGCCCGTGACAAGAAGATCGACCCGCTCGTTGGACGCGAGAAGGAAATTGAGCGCGTCATGCAGGTCCTGTCGCGCCGGACGAAGAACAACCCGGTCCTCATTGGCGAGCCTGGTGTTGGCAAGACCGCCATCGTCGAAGGTCTCGCCATCAAGATCGTGGCTGGAGAAGTCCCCGAGACCCTGGCCAACAAGCAGCTCTACACCTTGGACCTCGGTTCATTGGTCGCTGGCTCTCGCTACCGCGGTGACTTCGAAGAGCGCCTGAAGAAGGTGCTCAAGGAAATCCGCACCCGCGGCGACATCATCTTGTTCATCGATGAGATCCACACGCTCGTCGGTGCCGGTGCGGCCGAAGGCGCCATCGACGCAGCGTCCATCTTGAAGCCCATGCTCGCTCGTGGAGAGCTCCAGACCATTGGTGCCACCACGCTCGACGAGTACCGCAAGTACGTGGAGAAGGACGCCGCACTCGAGCGTCGCTTCCAGCCAGTCAAGGTGGAACAGCCGACCGTCGCCCACACAATCGAGATCCTGAAGGGTCTGCGTGACCGCTACGAAGCCCACCACTCCGTCACCATCACCGATCAAGCCCTCGTGGCGGCAGCCAATATGGCCGATCGCTACATCGCCGATCGCTTCCTGCCCGACAAGGCGATTGACCTGATCGATGAAGCCGGTGCACGACTCCGGATCCGTCGGATGGCCACCCCTCCGGCCTACAAGAAGCTCGAAGAGGAGATCACCCGTCTCCGAGCCGACAAGGAAGTCGCCCTCGAGAAGAGTGCCTTCGAGCAGGCCAAGCGCCTGGCCGACCAAGAGCAGGAGAAGCTCGAGCAGAAGGCCGCACTCGAAGCGGAGTGGAAGGCCGAAGGCGTCGAGTTGTTCGACGTGGTCGACGAAGAGACCATCGCCGAGGTCCTCGCCACCTGGACGGGTATCCCCGTCTACCGCTTGACCGAGGAAGAGACCTCAAAGCTCTTGCGCATGGAGGACGAACTCCACAAGCGCATCGTTGGTCAAGACGATGCCGTCAAGGCGCTCTCTCGTGCCATTCGCCGGACTCGCGCTGGTCTCAAGGACCCGAAGCGCCCCTCGGGTTCGTTCATCTTCCTCGGCCCTACCGGTGTCGGAAAGACGGAGCTGGCCAAGGCACTGGCAGAGTTCTTGTTCGACGACGAGTCGGCACTCATCCAACTCGACATGAGCGAGTACATGGAGAAGCACACGGTCAGCCGCCTGGTGGGTTCGCCCCCTGGGTACGTTGGCTACGAAGAGGGTGGCCAGTTGACCGAAGCGGTGCGCCGCAAGCCCTTCTCCGTGGTGCTGTTCGACGAAGTGGAGAAGGCGCACCCTGACGTCTTCAACACCTTGCTCCAGATCTTGGAAGATGGTCGTCTGACCGACTCCCAGGGTCGGATGGTGGACTTCAAGAACACCGTGCTCATCATGACGTCCAACCTCGGTACGGCAGATCTCCGCAAGGCGAGCCTCGGATTCTCCACCTCTACCCAAGCCGTCTCGTATGAGCGGATGAAGGTGAAGGTCCACGAAGCCTTGAAGGCGCACTTCCGCCCCGAGTTCTTGAACCGCATCGACGACATCATCGTCTTCCACGAGCTCTCCAAGGACGAGGTCATCCACATCACCGACTTCCTCCTCGACCGGACCTCGGTGCAGCTGTCGCTGCAGGGTCTCGGGTTGGAGCTCACGCCTGCGGCCAAGGCGCTCATCGCCGACAAGGGCTACGACCCAGAACTCGGTGCTCGACCGCTCCGTCGTGCCATCCAGCAAATGGTCGAGGACCAGTTGTCCGAGAAGCTGCTGTGGAAGGAATTCCGCGTCGGCCAGACCATCGTCATCGACGTCGAGGACGATCCTGACGGCGAGCCGGGCGATCAGCGGCTTCGCTTCGAAGCCATAGACGGCTTCGAGCCGCCAGAGCTTGAAGTTGCCGGTTCTGGAGCCTCCTCGGGCGAGTAGGCCACCGAAGCCAAGCGCACAACACCCCAGGCAGTGCCTGGGGTGTTGTCGCGTCACGGCGAGTCCGTAGGCTGCTCCTATGGCGAAGACCCCACCACCGTTCACCTGCACGGAGTGCCAGAGTCCGGCGGCGAAGTGGTCGGGACAGTGCGGGAGTTGCGGGGCGTGGAACACGCTCGTGGAACTCACCGCAACCTCCAGCCAGACCGCCACAGAGGTCACCACCTTGGCGTCGGTCTCCTTGGCCGATGGCGTCGCACGGCCAACCGGCGTCGATGAATTCGACCGCCTCTTCGGTGGCGGGCTCCTCCCTGGATCAGTCACCCTCCTCTACGGCGAACCAGGAGCTGGCAAGTCCACGCTGCTCTCCCAAGTGGCTATCGCTGCGGCCAGTCGGGGCACGACGGTCCTGCTCGTGGCCGCAGAAGAATCCGCGGCACAGGTGCGACTGCGAACGGAGCGCCTCGGAACGCTCCCAGACCAACTGCTCATCATCGCCACCACCTCGCTCGATGAGGCCCTCCGCGCCGCTGAAGATCGCAACGCCGATCTCGTGATCGTCGATTCCATCCAAGCGGTCCGAGCCAGCGACGTCGCTGGACCCTCGGGTTCAATCAATCAGCTCCGCACTGCTGCGGAGCGTCTCGTGGCGTTGGCCAAGCACCGAGGACCAGCGGTCATCGTCGTTGGGCACGTCACCAAAGACGGCGAAGTCGCCGGACCTCGCAGCCTCGAGCACATGGTCGACACCGTGGTGGCTTTCGAAGGCGATCGCCATCAGTCACTCCGAGTCGCCCGTGCCATCAAGCACCGCTTCGGCACCACCGGCGAAGTCGGCCTCTTCGAGATGGGTTCTGCGGGACTCGCCGCCGTTGAAGACCCGGGCCGGCTCCTCCTCGACGAACACGTCTTCGAAGTTGCTGGCTCTGCACTGGCCATCGTGCTGGAAGGGCATCGACCACTCGTCACCGAGTTGCAGACCCTGGTCGTTGATTCCCACGGCGGCAACGCTCGACGGACAGCTTCAGGGGTCGACAACGCACGCATCACGTTGCTCCTCGCCGTTCTCGAAGCACGCTGTGGCATCAACCTGGCCGGTCTCGATGTCTTCGCATCGGTGACCGGTGGCCTCAAAGCCACCGAACCAGCGGCCGACCTCCCCCTCGCGCTGGCGCTGACGGCTGCGGTCACCGAACGAGCGATTCCTCGTGGGCTGGCCTCCTTCGGCGAAGTTGGTCTGGCAGGTGAACTCCGCAGGGTGCGAGGGGCCGATCGCCGCATCACCGAAGCTGCTCGACTCGGCCTCTCGGGGGTCATCGTGCCGAGTTCGACGCCAGAGATCTCCTGTTCGATTCCAGTGCTGCGTGCCGCCACCCTCGATGAGGCGATCAACCTGGCCCGAACCTTC
>Ga0214201_1000190_pt1 | contig 24965 bp, 18 predicted proteins | sample TroBogEpilimnion_32_FD_153039 | JGI IMG/M metagenome (GOLD analysis project Ga0214201, IMG submission 153039) | Freshwater microbial communities from Trout Bog Lake, WI - 29MAY2009 epilimnion | ecosystem: Environmental > Aquatic > Freshwater > Lake > Epilimnion/Euphotic zone | place: Trout Bog...
GGAACTTTCGCCGCGTCCATTGGATTCAATCGATTCGTGCGTTCGACCGCCAGCGCTTCACGACGAAGTTCCGAGTAACTCGTCACCGAGTAAACATCCGCGGCAACACCGTGTTCTTGCTCGAGAATATCGGCCGCAGCGCGCACTTCACGCAAAATGGTTCCGGAACCGAATAGCGTAGCGCGCAGCTTCCCCTTGCGACGCTCTAACGGGTACATGCCTTTCAGGATGCCGTCCACGGCGCCGTCCGGCATCGCAGGCTGCGCATAGTTTTCGTTCATCACCGTGAGGTAGTAGTAGACGCTTTCCTGGTCCGCATACATGCGACGCAGGCCGTCCTGCACGATCGTCGCAAGCTCGTAGGCATACGCCGGATCGTACGACACACAGTTCGGAATCGTGCTCATCAACAGGTGCGAATGACCGTCCTGGTGTTGCAAGCCCTCGCCCGCCAGCGTCGTGCGACCGGCCGTTGCACCGAGTAGAAATCCCTTCGCGCGCAAATCGCCGGCGGCCCACATGAAGTCGCCGACGCGCTGGTAACCGAACATCGAGTAATAAATATAGAAGGGCACCATCTGGGTACCGTGGTTCGCGTACGCCGTGGCCGCAGCGATCCAAGAGCACATCGCACCGCCTTCGTTGATGCCCTCTTCGAGTATCTGCCCCTTCTTATCCTCGCGGTAAGAGAGCAGCTGATCGGCATCCTGAGGCGTGTAGAGCTGGCCAACCGACGAATAGATACCGATTTGACGAAACAGGCCTTCCATACCAAACGTACGTGCTTCGTCAGGAACGATTGGAACGATGTGCTTACCGATGTTCTTGTCTTTGAGCAGGATGCCCAAGAGACGAACAAACGCCATGGTGGTCGAAATTTCCCGGTCGCCACTCGACTCCAGTAACGGCTGAAACGCTGCCAGCGGCGGCACTTCAAGGGCAGGCGCCGTCACGCGGCGAGCCGGAAGTGATCCGCCCAAGGCACCACGACGCGCCTTCAAGTACGTCATTTCCTCACTGTCATCGGCTGGGCGCTTGAACGGCAAACCCGCGATTTCTTCATCGGAGACCGGAATATTGAAGCGGTCGCGGAAAGCCCGTAGAGCTTCTTCGTCCAGCTTCTTTTGTTGGTGGGTCGGGTTCTGCGCCTCGCCGGCCTTGCCAAGGCCAAAGCCTTTAACGGTTTTGGCCAAAATCACGGTCGGTCGGCCCGCGGTCGTCATCGCTTGCGCGTAGGCGTTCCAGACTTTCACCGAGTCATGGCCACCGCGGTTCAATCGCCAAATCTCGTCGTCCGACATGTTGGCGACCATTTCCTTGAGTTCGGCGTATTTGCCGAAGAAATGTTCGCGTGTGTAAGCGCCGCCTTTGGCTTTGAAATTCTGGTACTCGCCGTCAACGCATTCCTGCATCAACCGACGGAGCAAGCCCTTGTGATCCCGCGCTAGCAATGGGTCCCAACGAGAGCCCCAGAGGACCTTGATGACATTCCATCCAGCGCCGAGGAATGCGGCTTCCAGTTCTTGGATAATCTTGCCATTGCCGCGCACTGGACCGTCGAGCCGCTGCAGATTGCAATTGATGACGAAGACGAGGTTGTCGAGCCCTTCGCGCACGGGCATCGTGAGCGCGCCCATGGATTCGGGCTCGTCCATCTCGCCATCGCCGAGGAAGCACCAAATTTTTCGATCCGTAACCGGCACGATGCCTCGGTGCTCGAGGTAGCGTTGGAAGCGGGCCTGATAAATGCCCATCATCGGACCAAGGCCCATCGAAACAGTGGGGAACTGCCAGAAATCCGGCATCAACCACGGGTGCGGGTAAGACGACAGGCCATCGGCCGACGCTTCCTTACGGAAGTTCCGCAACTGATCCTCGGACAGCCGACCCTCAAGATACGCTCGCGAATAGATACCGGGGCTGGAGTGCCCTTGCATAAACACGAGGTCACCCGGGTGCTTGTCGGTCTGCGCGCGCCAGAAATGATTGAAGCCTACTTCGTACAAGGTCGCCGACGAGGCGTAGCTCGCCAGGTGACCACCGTATTCAGAACTCTGCTTGTTAGCCGCGACGACCATCGCCATCGCATTCCAACGTATGTAGGCTTCCAACCGGCGCTCGAGCGCCCGATTGCCCGGGTACGGCTGCTCTTGGGCCGTTCCGATCGTGTTCACGTACGACGTATTAGGCTTAAACGGGAGATGAGCGCCGGCGCGTCGCGTATGGTCGATCAGACGCTCGAGCAAAAAGTGGGCTCGTTCAGGACCGTAGGCTTTGAGCACGGAGTCGATCGACTCAAGCCACTCTTGGGTCTCAAGCGGATCCTGATCGAATTCGGTTTGCGCTTGCGCGTTGACGTTATCGGACATCGGAGTGTGTCGTCCCGACGAAGCGACGCGCTTCGTTTCAAGTGCACTATGATCCCGTTATTAGACCCTATGGGTCAAGAAGAGGTTTGCCGTGAAGATCATCCCAAAGCCTGATTTTCCTAGATTTTTTCGCAGTGCAGCAAAAATTTCGGCGTCATGGATGAGCGATATTCAATCATTGATTGCATTAGTCGACGCTGCCCGTTTGGAAGCACTCGATGACTGGCCGAACGGTGCAACAATTCGACGTGCGATCGATGCACAAGGTGCGGTGGCGGGTAGCGTGGTGACCGTCCTGCTCCCAGGCACACGGCCTATCCCCGCTGTCATTGGCCTCTTGAGCCACACGCCCTCCCCGTTTGCTGCTCTGACGCTCGCCGCGCGACTCGTCAAAGGAATCGCGCCGTACCGTCCGGGCGAGGTCGGTATCGCCGTTGCAATGCCGCCCGATCACGAGGCGATGGCCACTGACGCGCTAGTCTCGGCGCTGCTCGCCGCAACCGAAACACAACCCAACGCCAAGCAAAAGCCACCGCAGCCGTGGCGACCGACCGCGGTCCGAGTGAAGGGTGCGTCGGCCGAGCGATCACTCGCGACGGAGGCAGGGGCCCATACGGCACGCTGGTTGACCCAATTACCACCGAACGTGCTGACGCCGGGGAGCTACCGAAAAGCATTGGCTACGTTGGCACGTCAGCAGGGGTGGTCCCTGAAGACCTACGATGAGCAGCGCCTGCGCAGGCTCGGCGCTGGCGCATTTCTTGCGGTCACGGCCGGTAGCGCCCGGCGCGACGCCGCCATCGTCCACCTCAGTTACCGCCCCGCCACACGGTCACGGCGCGCGCCCATCGCGCTGGTCGGGAAGGGCCTCTGCTTCGACACCGGCGGTCACAATCTCAAGTCAGCCGGCTCCATGCTGACGATGCACGCCGATATGGCGGGCAGTGCCGTGGCACTGGGCACCCTGCTGTCGCTCACAGCGGCTCGCTATCCTCACCCTGTCGACGTCTGGCTCGCCTTGGCTGAAAACCGGATCGGGCCACTGGCCTATACTCAACAGGACGTTGTGACCGCTCTGAACGGAACCACCATTCAAGTCGCACACACCGATGCAGAGGGCCGTATGGTGCTCGCCGACACCCTTGCGCTGGTGGCCAAATCCAAACCAGCGGCCATCATCGACTTTGCCACCCTGACCGGGGCCTGCGTCAGCGCACTGACGGAACGATTATCGGGTTTTTTCACCAATCAACCGCAACTGCGCGACATCGTCGAAGATGCCGGACATCGCTCCGGCGAGCGGATGCATTACTTTCCAATGCCGGAGGATTTCGACGAGGATCTCGACAGTCCGACAGCGGACGTTGCGCAATGCTTGATCGGCGGCAAAGGAGACCACATCTACGCCGCGAGGTTCCTCTCACGTTTCGTCCCAACCGGTACACCGTGGATCCATTGCGACCTGTCCGCTGCCGAAAGAACGGGCGGCCTCGCACACGTCCCGCACACGGTCACAGGCTTCGGCGTACGATTCGCGCACACACTGCTCGAATCGTCGTCCTTTCAGAACGTTCTCGCGCCTTAAGGAGGCGCCCACATGAAGATTTCGATACTTCGACCGGATGATTGGCACCTCCATTTACGCGACGGTGCCTCACTCAGTGCCGTCGTCGCCCACACGGCGCAACGATTCGGACGCGCCATGGTGATGCCGAATCTCAAACCGCCCGTAACCACCGTGGCAGCGGCGGCTGACTATCGCGCGCGCATTCTTGCAGCGCTACCGGCGGGGAGTCGTTTTCAGCCGCTCATGGCGCTGTATTTGACCGATGGCACCACGGCCGATGAAATCGCCCGCGCCAAGGCCAGTGGATTCGTTCAAGCGGTAAAGTACTACCCTGCCGGCGCTACGACGAACTCTGACGCTGGGGTCACGGGTCTCGAGCGAGCCTATGCCGCACTCGAGGCGTTAGAGGCTCACGATTTGCCGCTACTGGTGCACGGGGAGTCCACGGACCCTGCGGTCGACGTGTTTGACCGGGAGGCTGTCTTCATTGATCGGGTACTGGTTCCTGTACGCGACCGATTCCCCATGCTTCGGATCGTCTTTGAACACGTCACGACGCGTGAGGCCGTGGAGTTCGTGCAATCTGCCGGCCCGCGCGTGGCCGCCACCATTACGCCGCAACACCTCCTACTGAATCGCAACGCGCTGTTCCAAGGCGGTATTCGCCCTCACCACTACTGTCTGCCGGTGCTGAAACGCGAGGTGCACCGTACAGCACTCGTCTCCGCCGCCGTGTCCGGTAACCCTCAGTTCTTCCTGGGCACTGACAGCGCCCCCCACGCGCGTCATACGAAGGAAGCCGCTTGCGGTTGCGCGGGCATTTATTCGGCGCATGCCGGGATCGAACTGTATGCGGAAGCTTTCGAGCACGCTGGGGCGCTGGACAAGCTCGAAGGATTTGCAAGCCTGCACGGCGCGGATTTCTACGGCTTGCCGCGAAACGCCGACCGCATCACGCTGACACGAGAACCGTGGTCGCCGCCTGCAAGCTACGACTTTGGCGATCACGAACTGGTACCCTTCCGCGCCGGCGAATCAATCGCTTGGACCTTGCAAGACGCTTCCAACTGATGAACGGATGACGATGAACGACCACTACGAGATGAAGGAACGGTTCCGCGGCTTCTTGCCGGTGGTCGTTGACGTGGAAACGGGCGGGTTTCATGCGGCGACGGACGCATTACTGGAGATAGCCGGCGTCATCCTGACGCTCGATCCGGATGGCATGTTGCGCCGATCGGAAACCTGGCGCTTTCACGTGCAGCCATTCCCGGGCGCACGCATGGATCCGGCGTCGTTGGCGGTAAACGGCATCGACCCACATCATCCTTTACGCCCGGCGCTGCCGGAGCGCGACGCGTTGGGTCGGCTGTTCAAAGAAGTGCGAACGGCGATCAAAGAGACGGGCTGCACGCGCGCCATTCTCGTTGGCCACAACGCCGCCTTTGATCTGGCGTTTTTGAATGCGGCGATTGCACGCACAGGGATCAAACGCAACCCGTTCCACCCCTTCAGTTGCTTCGACACCGCCACGGTGGCCGGCGTCGCGTACGGGCAGACCGTGTTATCGAAGGCTGTGGTCGCTGCGGGTCTGGAATGGGACCGAGAATCTGCCCATTCCGCACGTTATGACGCTGAACAGACGGCAGACCTTTTCTGCGACGCCTGTAATCAATTCAAGCCGATCTACGATCTGGCACGCCGACGGATGGCACGCGCACTGGAGAAGGGCGAAATTAAAGAGTCCGCCAGTGACGGCCACATGGAGCCGTCACCGGAGCCCGAAGACGGCTGATTAGCGGACGGCACCCGCCTCATCAAGCACTTGCTTCAATTCGCCCGAGTGGTACATCTGCAGGGCGATATCGCAACCGCCCAGCAATTCGCCCTTCAGGTATAGCTGTGGGTACGTGGGCCAATTCGAATGCCGCTTCAGCGCTTCGCGCAACTCCGGATCCTCGAAGATGTTGACGGCATGAAAGTTCGCTTGGCACGCGTTCAGTGCCGCCACTGCCTGCGCCGAAAACCCACACTGCGGGAAATCCGGTGTGCCTTTCATGAACAGTACGACGGGGGCAGCGCCTAAATGGGCCTGAATACGCTCGGCGACGGTAGTCTCACTCACGATCTGACACTCCAATAGTTACTGTTCGATTGACGGAACGATCGGCGCCGGAATCCGGGCTTGTCGCTCCTGCGCTGCCTGGACCACGGCCCAACGGCGTGCCGGATCCATCTTCAGCCACCCGGTAATTTCCTCGAGCGTCCGAAAACAGCCAATGCACCAACCGTCGGATCCGAGGCTACAGATGCCGACGCACGGTGATTTGGGGCTTAAGGAATTCATTTTCAAGGAAATCCGAGCCAAAGCGCGGAACAGCGCCCGGGTTGAAGGGGTTGCGGTAAACACCTATTCTACCTAAGCAAGGCGGGAAGGGTCACCGTTACCGCAAATCCATCTCTCAAGGGGTTAATACACCAATGAATCCGCTCAATACCATCAAAGGCTCGATCGTCGCCGGCCTTGTGCTGGCGTTCGCGATCGCCTACTTCCTAACAGGCAACTTGGACTTCAATCACCTCGCTGTGACCCGTTGGCTGCACATCATGGCGGGTGTCATGTGGATCGGGTTGCTGTACTACTTCAACGTCGTCCAGGTACCGGGCTTGGCGGCCGCCGCTGCCGATCAAGGCGGCCCAGGCGGCGCCGGTATTTCGAAGTACATCGCTCCCCGCGCCTTGCTGTGGTTCCGTTGGGCCGCCGTCGTCACTTGGCTGACGGGCGCGGCTTATCTGACGCACACCGGCGTCTTGCTGAAGGCGTTCACGCTGGCTGAAGGCTCGCGAGTGATCGGTGTCGGCGCGTGGCTCGGCACTGTCATGCTGTTCAACGTGTGGGTCCTGATCTGGCCGAACCAGAAGAAAGTGTTGGGCTTGGTTGCCGCCACGGATGCCGAGAAAGCCACGGCGCGCCGTGTGGCCTTGCTCGCCTCGCGCACCAACTTCCTCCTTTCGATCCCGATGCTGATGTGCATGGGCGGTCAGAACCACGGTCTGCCGTTCTGAAGAATGTGTCTGGCGCGCCCCTTCGGCGCGCCAGACATGGGACCCCAACCGATCCTCGGTTGGGGCTTCCCCGGTGATGTTTCGCGGCGGTCCGGGTAACCTATCCGGATGAGCCATACTCCCCCCCCCGACGTTGAACAAGTTGTTGCCCGTTGCCTTGCTGAGGATATCGGCGAAGGCGACTTAACCGCGCAGCTCGTGCCTGCGGAGGCGCGCGGCCACGCCCGCGTTATCACGCGGGAAGATGCTGTGATGTGCGGCCGCACGTACGTCGACGCGGTCTATGCTGCGCTCGATCCGACCCTCATCGTACGGTGGCACGCTGAAGACGGCGACGCCATTCATGCCGGCCAGTGTTTGTTTGAAGTGGATGGCCCGGCTCGCGCCCTATTGACCGGGGAGCGTAGCGCCCTCAATTTGTTACAGACCCTGTCGGGGACTGCAACCGCTGCTCGCCGGTATACGGCGATCGTTGAAGGCACCGGCTGCCGAATTTTAGACACACGCAAGACGTTACCCGGATTACGTCAAGCTCAGAAATATGCCGTACGTTGCGGTGGCGGGCGCAATCACCGGATGGGCCTTTACGACGGCATTCTGATTAAAGAGAACCATATTGCGGCCGCGGGATCGATTGCCGCAGCCGTCGCCGCGGCCCGTCATCTCTCCCCATCGATTCCTGTCGAAGTCGAAGTGGAAACGTTGGAAGAACTCGATCAAGCCTTCGCAGCCGATGCCGACATGGCACTTCTGGATGAATTCAGCCTTGATGATTTACGAACCGCCGTCACCCGTAATCGCTCGCGCTCGCGGCCGCTAGGCCTAGAGGCGTCGGGCGGCATTGATGTGGATACGCTGCGTGCCGTCGCCGAAACTGGGGTCGACTTCATCTCGATCGGCGCAATCACGAAGCACGTCCGCGCAGTCGATCTGTCGATGCGTTTGTCTGTGGCCTAGTAAAAATCTGGACCGTCTATTTACTTAACGATCGGGACTGAACGCGGAGTCCACTGAGGTTGCCTGAATGCGCTGCGGGTGCCCGACTCCGTAACCTTGCGCGTAATCGACACCCAAATCGCGCAACATGGCGATGATCTCTTCGTTTTCTGCAAATTCCGCGATCGTTTTCTTGTTCGTCAAATGGCCGATCTCATTGATCGAGCGCACCATTTCGCGATCGATCGGGTCTCGCAGAATCTCTTTAACGAAACTTCCATCGATTTTGAGGAAGTCGATGGGGAAATGCTTGAGATAGCCGAAAGACGAAAGTCCAGTGCCGAAATCGTCCAGCGCAAATCGGCAGCCGAGTTCACGCAGAGCGTGGATAAATCGCGTCGCTTGCGAATAACTGGCAATAGCGGCCGTTTCGGTAATTTCGAAACAAATACGCCGCGCGTCAATGCCGGTTCGATGAAAACGCTCGATCACGAATGGCAAGAATTTATCGTCGGCCAAGCTTTGCCCCGACAGATTGATCGAGCACAGAGCCAATTTCTCGCGTTCATCGGCTTCGGAAACGAGCCAACGGAACGTATTTTCAACAACCCAACGATCGATAGACGGCGTAATGCCGTAGCGCTCGGCTGCCGAGATGAAGTGATCCGGCGTGACGACTTTGCCCTGCTCGTCGCGCATTCGCAGCAAAATTTCGTAATGGCGCCCATGCTCGGTCATGTGCAGCGGTAGAATTTCTTGGCGATACAACTCAAAGCGCCCGTCTTCCAACGCCGTCGTAATACGTGCCGCCCATTGCATCTCACGGCGACGCCGCATTAAATCGAGATCGTTCTCTTCAAAACAGTGAACACGATTCCGGCCTTGTTCTTTGGCCGCTTGCGCCGCGGAATCCGCCGCCGACAGCACCGAAGCGGGATCGTTGTTGACCCCGGTCAGTGGCACCACGCCAATACTGGTGCCCAGGCGGAAGGTTCGCTCCTCCCATTGGAAGCGATGCTCTGCGACCGCTTCTCGGAGCGTTTCCGCGATTCGTAGCGCTTCGTCGAGTGAACAAGCCTCCAGCAGTACGGCAAATTCATCCGCCCCAAGTCGCGCCAACGTGTCGCGCCAGCGAATCTTAGATTTCAACAGCTGCCCGACCTGAGCCAATAGCGCGTCGCCAGCGCCATGGCCACAGGTGTCATTGACGATTTTGAACTGATCCAAGTCGATGACGCACAAGGCATACGAGCTTTCACGTGCCTTTGCACTGGCGAGCGCCCGCTCAAGGCGCTGTTCGAATTCGTGTCGGTTGACCAATCCGGTCAGGGCATCGTGGCTGGCGTGATAAGTCAGCTTCCGATTCAGCTCGCGCGATTCGCTGACGTCGTGGAATACGAGCACGCCACCGATCACGATGCCGTTGCCGTCTCGAATGGGTGAGGCGGTACTCTGCAGGTAGAGTTCATTACCATCGCGACGAATAAACAACGCGGGACGTCCCGATTTTACGGAGCGCGCGCGGCGCACGGCAGCGGTTAATGGGCTCTCGATGGGCTCACACGTTTCTTCATGAAATGCGCGAAAAATTTCTTCTACCGGCCGACCGATCGCTTCGTCAAGACTCCAGCCGGTCAACTGCTCAGCGATCGGATTAAGATATTCGATGCGCGCATGCTCGTCGGTCGTAATCACACCGTCGCCAATGGCGCGAAGCGTAATCTGGGCTCGTTCCTTCTCCCGAAAAAGCGCATCTTCGTAGAGGCGCTGCTCGGTGACGTCCAGCTCCACACCGGTCAGTCGACGTAAAACACCGTTCTGAACGTCGGCGCGCGCGCGCGACAGAACCCATCGCCAATCGCCATCGCAATGGCGAACTCGGTGCGTGCTCTCAAACATCTCGGTTTGACCCGCGACGTGTTCCTTCAGCGCTTCGGTCACTCTCGCAACGTCGTCCGGATGGATAAGTTTGGTCCAATCGGGCGTGCCGTCGAGGTCATCGGGCGCATAGCCCAGCATTTGTTTCCAACGTGGGGAAAACCACGTGCGCCGTGAAATCGCGTCATAGTCCCAAACGCCTTCACTGGAACAGGCAGCCGCCAACGCCCCTCGCGTCTGGAGTTCAGCCACCTCTCGCTCGAGGACGAGCCGCTCTAAACCGGTCGCCAGACTGCTGCCGATCAGCTTAAGGAGCAAATGAAAATTCACATCCCAAGCGCTGCAAGGTCCCCCAGTGGCGAGTCCGAGAACGCCGTGCGATCGACCGCGAACTGAGACCCCGACCAACAGCACGGAGCGCATACCCAACTCGCCAAAGCGCTGAGCCTCGGCGGCGTGCTCGCGACGCGCCGTCAACGTGTCACGCAACTCGAAGAGTCGGTTGTGACCCAAACGATCCCGCAGCCACGGCAATTCCCCGAGTGGAGTTCCGCGCAATGCCTCCGGTGTACAGGTCGCGTAAAGCCCTTTCGCAATCTCGAGAGACTCAATCGTCAGACACGCGGCGTCGTAGGTTGCGTAAAAAGCGACGTCTGTGCCGGTCGCTTCGCGGAGCAATTCGAGGTCTCGGCGGAGTACATCGTCGGCATGGGCGAGCGACAGCGATTGCAAATCAATCGCGATTTTGGTGCACGCGACATCCAAACCCAACCCAGCACGGGTGGACGGCGAGGCCCAACGCTGCGGCGCGAGCACGTCCGACGCGGTCAAGCCGCGGTCGTCCAGACCCTTTGCGATTATCATCCCGATCGCGCCCCCGCCCATGGCTCCGCTCAAATTGGATCCGATGGTCTCCCCCACCGTGGCCCTTACTTCAGCACATTGCGATGCAATCTGTCACGGTTTTCTAGAAGTAATCTATAACCTATTGATATTGTTATATTTATAAACAGCTTTTGCATCCTAGGCGCCGCCCACCTAGAGTTCCGGCATGACGAACACCGCTACGCCGTCTCAGAACGGAACCGACTCTACACATCACGACCATCATCACGGTCATGAACACCACCACGATCACGCTCATAACGTGCACGTCGGGCATGCACATGGGCATGGGCACTCACATGGCGGCGATCGACTGGGCGTTGCCTTTTGGCTGATTGGCGGCTTCACCATTGTTGAGGCCATCGGCGGCTGGTGGTCGGGTTCGTTGACCTTGCTCGCTGATGCGGGACACCTCTTCGTGGATACGCTCGCGCTCGCACTTGCGTATGGCGCGCAACGCCTCGCGAAACGGCCCGCCTCAAACCGGCGCAGTTTCGGGCATGGACGAGCTGGCGTCTTAGCGGCTTTCGTCAATTCGCTCGTGCTCCTTGGAATCGTGGTCGCCATCGTCGTCGAAGCCGGCTTCCGGCTCGCCGATCCCCATCCGATGAATGCAGGAATCGCGTTGTGGGTCGCATCCGGTGGAATTGCGGTCAATTTGCTGGTCGCGGCCTTGCTACACGGCCATCACCACGGCGATATGAATGTTCGTGCGGCGTATTTGCACGTGCTTTCGGACTTACTCGGCGCCGTCGCAGCCGCTGCCGCCGCGCTGATCGTCATGGGCACTGGATGGCTTGCGGCCGATGCCTGGTTATCCCTTGTCGTGACGCTTTTGATCGGGCGCAGTGCGTGGCCGCTGTTAGTTCACTCGGCGCACGTGCTTCAGGAAGGAACTCCTGACGGATTCGATCCTGAACAATACGCGCAGCGACTCGTGGTGGCCGTGCCCGGTGTGACGGATGTCCACCACGTGCATGCGTGGTCGCTGACGCCATCGGAGCCACTGCTGACCTTGCATGCCAGCTTGGCGCCAAACACGGATGCTGGTGAAGCCTTGCGCGCCATCAAGGCGATCACCGTCACCGAATTCGGTATACGTCATTCCACCGTTCAGTTAGAGCCGGCCCAATGCGCCGACCCGGATCACGCGTGCGGTGAGCCCGCCGCATCCCTCGCGAGTCGATAAAGCGCTTTGAGTTCTGCATCGATTTCTTTCTGCAGTCGCTCGGTGGTCGGAGCGTCGATGCGCTTAGGCACAAAGCGCGGCGTACCAACGGCGATCGTAATGGTCGAAAACGGCCGGGGAAGCACAAAGCGGTCCCATTTGTGGAACAGCCAGGCCCGGGTCGCGTGAAAGGAAAGCCCGACAATCGGGCGGCCGGACAACTGAGCCAACATGACCGCACCCGGCTTGCACTCGAACGCCGGTCCGGTGGGTCCGTCAACCGTGATCGCGGGCGAGATGCCTTTTTGGAGTGCGACGTAGTAATCACGCAAGGTTCGGGCGCCGGTATGGCTTGACGACCCCCGAATCACGTAGCAACGGTGACTGGCGGCGATGCGGGACGGGATCTCGCCGTCCACCGACGGACTGATTAAAAAGCCCGGGTCCAAACCGATACGACGCAAGCCGATTAAGTACTTCGTAAGAAACAGCTGATGCTGGTGCCAGTACACCGGGATGATCGGGCCGTCTTTCAGCCCCTCGACTGCGTTCTCTTCACCCAGCACAAGCTTGATTCGGCAGGTGAGCCAGAAGAAGCGGATCAGCACGAGCCCTACGGGAGTCGCAATCCGGTAGAGCCAGCGCCGTCGCGCGGTCATCTCACGACCCAAATAGGGTTCATCGTGAGTCTCGGGGGCATTGGGGGGAGCCGGCGTAGTCATAAACGTCCTCAGGGTGCCGGGATTCTGCGGGGTTGAGCGGTCTGCAGCAACCGGACCAAGTCTTCAATGGAATGGGTATGCAACCGCACGGGGGCCGCCTGGTGTGCAGGAAGCGCACACCAACAGTGATCGCCTGCGGGGACCTCCACCGGCTGAAGCACCCATCGGCCCGTGGACGTCACCGCCACCTGCTCGGACTCAAAGCGCAGGTCAGAAACCCCCTTCAGACCGCGTCCGTCGGCTTTGAGAGCGGCTTCCATACGCGTCCAGGCATCGGTTGGCGGGATGCGCCCGGCGTTGACCGACTCCCGCAATCCGTCCGGCAAAATCAGTCTCACATCCTCAAGCGTCGCAGCGGACCGGCTTTCCAGATCCACACCGATCGGTCCGCCAGACGCGATCAGAACCACCACGGCGTGGCCGGTGTGGGAGAGGCTGCAGGCGGGCCCACCGATCCAGCGCGGCGGCCCATCCGGCGGGTACTCCACCATCTCCGGCTCAAAGGGCTGGCCCATCGCCGCGGCTGCCGCGGCGATCAGTGCGCTCGCCAAACCACGACCCAAGCGGTCTCGCAACTCGCGTTGGCGGGCGATGGCGGCTCGGCGGGCGCGCGGGATCACCGACGCCAACAGCACCTCCAAAGCGTCCTCAGGCTGCGCAGGTACCGCAACGTGATGTAAACTCGGCAATTGTTCCACGTTTCCCGCCATCAGCGTCGCAGCCATGCCCCGAACCTTCGATCAGCATAGCGCGAGCTCGCTGCCACCGCCGCTCGACCCGGACGCCTTTGACGTCGGGTCGACCGACGATTCGCTCGACCGACTCGTCGCCGCAACCGCCCGGTCTGGGGATTTCTTTCGCATTCACGCACCCGGCCGACGATCGGATACCTGGATCTTGAATAACCCGGCCGACATCAAACGGGTACTGGTCACCAATCACCGTAATTACACCAAAGGTGTCGGCCTAGATCGCGTTCGAATTTTGCTCGGCAACGGCATCATGACCAGTGAGGGCGATCTTTGGCGCCGCCAGCGCCGAATGATTCAACCGTTTTTTCACCGTCGGGTCATCGAATCCTTCGCTACGGTGATCGAAACCGAAGTCGCAGGCCGCCTACGCGCCTGGGAAACGCTGGCGGCCAGCGGCACGCCAGTCTCCATCACGTCGGAGATGAGCGAACTCACTCTGGATATCATTTTGCGCGCCATATTTGGCGAAGACCTCGAGTGGCTGACGGAGCGGATGGGTCAGAACCCGTTTGCGCTGGTCACTGAGCACGCCGCGCGTGATCTGCAGTTTGCCTATCGCTTCCGAAGCCTCGTCCGCCTGGTCGGAGAACTGGTCGTGCGACGCCGCAATGAGGGGCTCGAACGTCACGACTTTCTCGGTATGTTGATGGCGGCTCGCGACAAAGAAACCGGCGCGCCGATGCCGGATCGGGAACTGTTGGACGAGGCCATGACGTTAATTGTGGCCGGGCATGAGACCAGTGCCAGCGCGTTGAACTGGACGTGGTTTCTACTGGCCACCCACCCGGAAGCCGATGCGCGGGTGGCCGCTGAAGTCGCCCACTTAGACCCCTCGGCACGGCTCACGTACGCCGAGGCAGAAGGCCTTCGGCACACGCAAGCGGCGATCATGGAAGCCATGCGACTCTACCCACCCGGTTGGATCCTGAGCCGCAGAACCATCACGGATGACGTACTGTCGGGGCATCGCATTCCGGCAGGGACGGACGTCATGCTCAGCCCCTATCTGATCCAACGACACCCCACCCATTGGGATGCGCCCGACGCGTTCAGGCCCGAACGGTTCTTGAACGACGACCCCCGCGACCGATGGATCTACATACCTTTCGCCGCCGGCCCGAGACACTGCGTGGGCGAAAATTTCGCGATGTACGAGATGACCGTCCACGTCGCCCGCGTCGCCGCCCGGTGGCGAATGGAATACTTGAACGAAGGCCCGCTCGATATTGAAGCGGCGATCAACCTGCGGACGCGCGGCGAATTGCGCATGCGCCTGCATGCTCGCTGACCACCTCGGTCAGCACGGAAGAACACGAATGTCACACGACACCCTGATCGACATCCTCAACGCGAACCGCGACGCACCGCGGGCGATCCATTATCTCGAGGGCGAACAGGATCGTCGGACCGTGCCGTATGCCGGCCTTTGTGACAATGCCCTCGGCATCCTCGCGCACCTTCAATCGGCCGGCGCCGCGCCAGGCGACAAAATGATCATTTTCTTGAACAGCAACCAGCAGTTCATCGAAGGTTTCTGGGGTGCGATGGCGGGCGGTATTGTTCCTGTTCCGTTGGCCGTGGGCATCTCCGATGAGCATCGCCATAAGCTGCTGCGCATTGCACGCAAGTTGGGCAACCCACTGCTGTACACGGACCGCCGCAATCTCGACCGTATCGGCGCTTTTGCCGCGACCGTCGGCGAGTCGGACACGTTCGCTCGCTTAGAGAAACGGGCCATACTCATCGAGAATTTGGGCGATCTGTCGCGTCGGGGCACGCCGGTACAACCCAGCGCTGACGACACAGCATTCATCCAGTTTTCCTCTGGGTCCACGAGCTTGCCCAAAGGCGTTGTGCTCTCGCACCGCAACGTGATCGCCAACCTCCGCGGCGCAACGGCCGCTGCCCGATTCAGCGCAGAGGACATCTCCCTCAGTTGGATGCCGCTCACGCACGACATGGGACTGATCGGCAAACACATCTTCATGTTTGCCAATCGGATCGAGAATTACCTGATGCCGACGGAGTTGTTCATCCGTCGACCATTATTGTGGACTCAGTTTGCTTCGCAAACGCGGGCCACGATCCTTTCCTCACCGAATTTTGGCTACCGTCACTTTTTGAAAGTGCTGGATGACCGCTCGCTCGACGGCATCGACCTGTCCGCGGTTCGGCTGATTTTTAACGGTGCCGAACCGATCTCCGTCGACTTGTGCGATGAGTTCATGGACCGGATGGCACCCTACGGCTTGGCACGCCACGCCATGTTCCCCGTCTATGGATTGGCAGAGGCAACGCTTGCGGTCACGTTCCCGCCCCCTGGCAGTGCCTATACGCATCGACTGTTTGATCGTCACCAGTTGAATCCGGGTGCGGTGGCCGGCTTTGCGGACCCCGGGTCCGCCGACGCACTGGCGCTGATGAATGTGGGCCGGCCAATCCCAGGAACCGAAGTGCAAATTGCGGCCATGGATGGCCCGGAAGTTTCGCCGGGGTCGGTGGGCCGCATCCTCATTCGTGGCGACAACGTGACGCGCGGCTATTTCGAAGATCCCGAAGCCACCGCACGGACGATCGACGCGTCCGGTTGGCTTGATACCGGCGATCTGGGCGCAATGGTTGATGGCGACCTGTACGTCACCGGTCGCGCCAAAGAGATCATCTTTATCAACGGCCAGAACTACTTCCCGCACGACCTTGAGGGTATCGCCCAGCAGGCTACGGGCCTAGAACTCGGCAAAGTGGTCGCCGCCGGCTGCCGACCAACATCGGCCGAAGGCGATGAACTGACGTTCTTCGTGCTGCATCGCGGCTCACTCGAGGACTTTTTGCCCATTTCGCACGAGGTCACTCGCCTCGTGAATGAACACGCCGGCTTGGAAGTCGCGCACGTCGTACCGGTCAAGCGTATCCCGAAAACGACCAGTGGCAAGATCCAACGCGTGGCTCTCGAACAAGCGTTTATCGCGGGTGAGTTTGCCGAGGAAATGGCCACTCTGGCGACGTTGCGCGAACAGCACCACGGGCATCGGGCGGCGGGCGAAGGCCTTGAAGCGCGCGTGCTGGCCATCTGTGTCGAGGCGCTCGCCGGCAAGTCGGTCGCGGTTGACGATAATTTGTTCGAAATCGGCGCAAGCTCACTCACGCTGATCCAAATTCACGAGGAGATCGATCGGCAATTCCCGGGCGCGATCGACCTGACTGAATTATTCGACTACCCCACCGTCGCTCAGCTCGCTCACCATTTGGAAACGAAAATTCAAGCCTGAGGACTCCTCAACGACCATGGGACAGCCCACCCCCGCCGCTCTCGCGCCCATTTGGCCGCATCGGCTGACCCGATTCCCGGCGCCGCTGCTTGGGCTTGGGGTAGGGCTATTGGCGCTGGCAGTCCTCTACGTGGAATTCCCGGGACGCCCTCTGATTCTGCACGCGCTGCAGAAACTCGGCCATCCCACCGTATTCGCCGCGATCGGAGTCATCCTCTTCGGGATACGGCGGCGACTGCGGCCGATGAGCAGCATCTGGGGGGATTACGGCACAGTCCTGCTCGTCGGCACCGGCATTGGGATCGCCACCGAACTGGCTCAAGTCCTGACGCACCGGGATCCCGCGGTTAAAGACGTCCTGTTAGACATTCGAGGCATTACGGGCGCCCTCGCCGCGTTGGCCGCGTTCGATCCTAGATGCGGCATCGGTACAGCGGCGCTGCGCGCGCGACGACTGTTCGTGACCGTCGCAATATTAATTGTCGCCATCACGATCGGCCCTGTCGTCTGGGTCGCCGCGGCTTACGTCCATCGATCGCTCGAGGCCCCGGTCCTGTTTACCCCGGGCCATGCCATTGATCTTCTACTCGTGTCGCTCACCGATAGTTCGCCGGAACTGAGCGCTTTGCCGGCCGGTTATGCCCGGCATGCCGACGAACGGGGACTGCGAGTACCCCTCACAACGCGCCCCTACTCCGGCGTGGTCCTCGACGAGCCATTAAACGACTGGCGTCGCTATCGCAGGCTTCGGATCGATGTTACGAATCCGGCACACGCCGATCTCTCGTTACATATCCGCATACAAGATCGCACCCACAACGGTCTTTATACGGATCGCTTTGAGAGCATCGAGCCGATTCCAGGCAATACGCGCCGAACGATCGACATTCCCGTCGAAGCCATCGCAGCCGGTCCTACCCAAAGGCACTTGGACCTTGCCCACATCGGGCCGATCACGCTCTACAAAGTGAGCGGCGAAGGGCCGCGGGAAATGTGGCTCGGTTCCGTCGAGCTCGATTGATAAAAACTGTAAAGAAACACCCGCGGATAATGGTAGTGTCGACCTAAGGGCGGCACTGATCGCCCTGATTAATAATATGTAAAATCAGGGGAAAACATGGACATTAAGCCGATGAGGCGAGGTGCAGTTCGCACGCTCGTTGCTTTGACATATTTCATCGCCGCAGGGTTCGCACAGAGCGCGAATGCGGCCAATCCACCCGATGAGTTATCCGCCTCTGCGCTGCATACCGCACGCGCGGTGCACGGCGACCCGGTCTACACCGGCGCGCGCACCCGGGTGCTAACCGACGGTATTAAAGCAGCGTCACCGTTCGGCGGGCCGATCCCGGGTATCGATTCGGTGGCCAATTTCACCGGCCAGTTCACCGCCAACGGCGTGGATTGGAACGGCAATCCGCAGTCCAACTGGTCCTACGCCATGGTCGGCCGTTCACCGAGTCGCGGGGGTACGACGCGCCTGCGGGCACCGCTCATTCCGGTATCGGTTGACCTGCGCGATGCCAATGGGAATCCCCGCTATAAGAATGGCTTCCGCCTTTATTCGGACGCAACCCGTTATGTCCAAACGATCCTGAATTCACCGATATTCACGCCCGCCCATTTCCCTGGCAATGGCGACCCCGTGCAGTACACCGATGCGGTGCAACGTGCGGAATTCAGCGCCGTCAAGGGCGAGGAATGGCATACGGTCCTGTCGCCAGCCGTCGGGACAGCCCAAGTGATGTCGATCAATCAAGACCCGGCCTGCGGCACCAAGGACAGCGCGGGTAACGCGGGACATTGCAACTACCATTACACGCTGAACGCTGACGGCAGTTGCTGTTTTTACATTCTGGTCGACGACGCGGTGTTCGGCGGCTTGTTCTTCCCACAGACCTATCCGGTCGATGCCTCTACTCCGATCGGCGCGGCGGAAGTCTCCGGCGACATCAAGACGACCGACGTCTCGTCCTTCGTGTTCCCGGACACCTACCTCTATGTGACCACGTCAGCCAACTGCTGCATTTTGGGCTATCACAGCTTCGACTATGAGCCGGGCGCCACGCCCAATGCTGCACCCCGTTTCTACGTGCTGGACTACTCGTCGTGGATCACCCCTGGGATATTCGGTACCGCGTTTGCGGACGTGACCGCGTTGAGCCACGAGTTGTCGGAAACGTTTAACGATCCCTTCGTTGTCTTTGACGGCACCACGAACGCGACGCCGTGGTGGCTGTCCCCGAACGGCAATTGCCAGAACAACCTAGAAGTCGGCGACGTCATTGAGGGTCTACCGAACGCGACCTACCCCGTGAAAAGTCGCGGCTACGTGTACCACCCGCAGAATGAGGCCTTGTTGCAGTGGTTCGAATTCCAGTCGCCGTCGACGGCGCTGGGCGGCGCGTACTCGTACCCGGATGCGACCGTTCTGACGGGCCTCTCGGTGCCCCAAAACGCCGGTTGCTCCGCTCCGCTCTAAGGGCGGTAGGGATCCCGGGCGCGGACCATCCCGCCCGGGACCCGATCGGATCCGGAGTTCAAACGAAGGTTTGGGGGGATGGTGCCGGTGGAGGGACTTGAACCCCCGACCTCTCGCTTACGAAGCGACTGCTCTACCAACTGAGCTACACCGGCGAAGGGCGCGAAGTATACGAGACAGTCGGCCCGTCGGCAATGAGACACGCGTCTCAGGTTATCGAAGTGGTCCGTAACGGCTTCGGTAATGCGAAGACGACATGCTCCTCGCGACCGGGCAATTCAACGGCGGCCTCGCCGCCCCAGGCCTGCAGCCGTGCGACCACCGCCTGGACCAGAATCTCCGGCGCCGATGCGCCGGCGGACACACCGACGTCCGTCACCCCGGCGAACCAATCGGGGTTCAAATCGTCTGCGCCGTCAACCAGATACCCCCGAATCCCACGCTTTTCCGGAATTTCGCGCAAGCGGCTGGAATTGGAACTCGACTTCGACCCCACCACGATGACAACTTGGCAGCGATCCACCAGTTGTTTAACGGCATCCTGGCGGTTCTGCGTGGCGTAGCAAATGTCTTCGCGCCGAGGGGCCGTGAGCGCGGGGAACCGCGCCACTAAGCGCTCCACAATCCGAGCGGTATCGTCGACCGACAGCGTGGTCTGGGTCACAAAGGCCAATCGGGACGGGTCTGAGACGACCAAGGCATCCGCATCGTCAACGGTCTCCACGAGGAAGATACGCCCCCCTTGCGCGGTGTCGAACTGCCCCATGGTGCCTTCCACCTCAGGGTGCCCGGCATGTCCGATCAGAATAACTTCGCGGCCATCGCGCGCATGGCGAACGACTTCCAAATGCACCTTAGTGACCAGTGGACACGTCGCGTCGAAGACCGTGAACCCGCGTTGGGCGGCCTCCGCACGCACCGCTTTGGAGACACCGTGAGCACTGAATATCAACGTCGCGCCGGCCGGGACGTCGGCGAGATCCTCGACGAACACAGCGCCCAGCCCGCGCAGGCGATCCACGACATAACGGTTGTGGACCACCTCATGCCGCACGTAAATCGGCGCGCCGAACAACTCGATCGCACGCTCCACGATCTCAATCGCGCGATCTACGCCGGCGCAGAAACCGCGCGGGTTAGCCAGATGGATCTTCATCCGTTTCTCGGGTGTCGGCTGTCGAGCAGCGCATCTAAGATCAACAGCGCAGCGCCCAGCGTAATGGCCGCGTCGGCCACATTGAAGGCGGGGAACCACCAACTGTCGTACCAATGGACATGGATGAAGTCGACAACGTATCCGTAGTGGACGCGGTCAATCGCGTTTCCCAACGCCCCGCCCGCCACCAATGCCAGGCCTGCCGGCACGATCCGCCGCGCGTCGGCCTCTAGCCGATAGAGCCAAACGGCGATACCCACGGACACAGTGACGGCCAATCCCAGAAAGAGGTACTTCTGCCATCCCCCGGCATCATCCAGAAAACTGAATGCTGCCCCATGGTTATGCAGCCGTGTGATTTCGAGCACCGGCGGTAACACGGGGAGGCGTTCAAACAACTCCAGCCCCGCGACGACCATGTGCTTCACCGCTTGGTCGACGAGGATGACCCCTGACGTCAACCAGAGCCAGCGCAGATGACCGAGACCGGCCGTTGGAGTGACGTTAGGCATAATGACGGCGCTCACCCGCTCCGGACACGTTCCCCGCACAGCGCGCACAGGCGTCCGGATGCCCTTCGACGCTACCGACATCCGCACGCTTGTGCCAGCATCGAGTGCACTTCCGTTCACTGCTCGCCGCCGCGGCGATCCAGACGCCAGGGAGTTCCGCCGCTTGCGCTGTACCTTCCGGCGCGGGGGCTAGGTGCAACCGTGCTTCTGAGGTGATCAGCGCAAATCGCAGTTCTTCGCCCAATGCGGCCAATCGCGCGTATCGCTCCGCGTCGACCCACAGATCAACCGTCGCATCCAACGGACCGCCAATTTCACCGCGAGTACGCAGCACTTCCAACTCTCGAGCAACATCGGCCCTCAGTGCGATGACCTCGTCCCAGGACACTGTGGCGCCCTCAGCGTCCTCGGGGAAACGATGCCACTGGCTCAGGAAGACGGACTCGGGTCGACCGGAAACGGCAGGCATGACTTGCCAGATCTCCTCCGCGGTAAACGAGAGGATGGGCGCCAACCAGTGAACCATCGCCTCGGCGATGTGCCACAGGGCCGTCTGCGCGGAACGGCGCGCAAGGCTACCCGCTGGGGTCGTGTAGAGGCGGTCCTTAATAACGTCCAGATAAAATGCGCCGAGGTCGACGACACAGAAGTTGTGGATTCGTTGGTAAATCACGTGGAAATCGTACGATCGATAGGCGTCGACGATCTCGCTCTGCACCGTCCGAGCGCAGGCCAACGCCCAGCGATCCAGATCCACGAGTTGCTCGGGCGGAAGCGCATCCCGACTTGGGTCAAACCCGGACAAATTGCCGAGCAGGAAGCGAACGGTGTTGCGCATACGGCGATAAGAATCAGCCATGCGCTTCAGGATCTCATCCGAAACCGCGATTTCGTTGGCGTAATCGGTCGCGGCCACCCACAAACGCAGCACGTCGGCACCCAGCGCACCGATCACCTTTTGCGGCACCACGGTGTTTCCGAGTGACTTGGACATCTTTCGGCCCTTGTCATCCACCGTGAATCCGTGCGTGAGCACCCCACGGTACGGCGCGTGGCGATGGATGGCCACCGAGGTCAGCAGTGACGAATGGAACCACCCGCGATGCTGATCCGACCCCTCCAGATACAAGTCCGCCGGCGAGTGGATATCCGGGAAGAGATGCGACACGCACCAGTGCATCATGCCGGAGTCGACCCACACGTCCATGACATCGGTCGACTTCTCGTAATCGGCCGCCTCATCGCCCAACAGATCGCGCGGATCGAGATCAAACCACGCATCGATCCCGTCGACCTCGACACGCGCAGCGACGGCCTCGATCAACTCGGACGTGCGTGGATGTAGCTCACCCGTTTCCCGGTGAAGGAAAAACGGAATCGGAACGCCCCACGTCCGTTGGCGCGAAATGCACCAATCCGGCCGTGTTTCGATCATGCTGTAGATCCGATTTTCGCCCCATTTCGGCGTGAACTGCACCCGGCGAATTTCCGACAGCGCGTCTTGGCGCAGCGATTCGCGCTCCATGCTGATGAACCACTGCGGGGTCGCGCGGAAGATCAGCGGCGACTTGTGGCGCCAACAGTGTGGATAGCTGTGCTGGTAAGGCTTGTGCGCGAGCAATACCCCGCGTTCGCCAAGCAAGGTGACCACGTGCGCATTGGCCTCAAACACTTGCTCGCCGGCGAAAAGCGGCGTCGAGGCGAGATAGCGTCCGTCCCCACCGACCGGGTTGTCGACCGGGAGGCCGTAGCGCTGACCCACGATGTAGTCGTCTAAACCGTGCGCCGGGGCCGTGTGCACGCCACCGGTACCGGCGTCCAATGTCACGTGCTCGCCCAGAATGACCGGCACGGTGCGCTCGTAGAAGGGATGGCTGAGTGCGAGGTGCTCCAATGCGCTGCCCGGCACGCGCGCGAGTTCCGTCGCGCCGTCCAGCCCCGCTCGACCCAACACGGCCGGCAACAAGGCGGCCGCGACCACTAATACCTCACTGCCGACATCGGCAAGGACGTATTCGATCTCCGGGTGCATGGAAACCGCTTGGCTCGCCGGAAGCGTCCACGGCGTCGTCGTCCAGATGATGACGTGGGTCGGTTTCGTCAGCGAGTCAATGCCGGTTCTACGAGCAAGATCCGCGAGATCGCGAACCGCATACCGAACGTCGATACTCGGGCTCGTCCGGTCTTCGTATTCGACCTCCGCCTCGGCCAGCGACGAGCGGCAATCGAGACACCAGTGCACCGGCTTGTAGCCCTTGTAGACGTGGCCCTGTTCAACGATACGGCCGAAGGCGCGCAACTGCGCCGCCTCGTAACCGGGCAGCATCGTGAGATACGGTCGATCCCAGTCGCCCATGACGCCCAAGCGGATGAAATCGACGCGCTGTCCGTCGACTTGCTTGGCCGCGTACTGCCGACACGCTGCGCGGAATGACTTCGCGTCGATTTTCGCCCCGACACGACCGTGGGTTTTTTCAACCTGATGCTCGATCGGCAAGCCGTGGCAGTCCCAACCCGGCACGTAGGGAGCGTCGTATCCGTCCAACGTGCGCGACTTAACGACGATGTCCTTCAGCACTTTATTGACTGCATGGCCAATGTGGATGGATCCGTTCGCGTACGGTGGACCATCGGCGAGAATAAATGTCGGCCGACCTTTCGCTGCGGCGCGCAACTTGCCGTAAATGTCGTTTGAGTTCCAGAACTCCAGCCAACGCGGTTCACGGTTGGCAAGGTCCGCCTTCATGGGGAAGTCGGTCTGGGGCAAATTGATCGTGTTCTTGTAATCCACGGGGGTCCTACTCACGCGGCTCGCGCCGCTAATATCTGGCGGGCGCGACGTGCGTCCGCATGCATCTGGGCGACAAGCGCCGAAAGAGAGTCAAAACGTTCTTCATCGCGCAATCGCGCAATGAACTCTACTTCAATGCGGCGCCCATAAAGGTTACCGCTGAAATCAAAGACGTGTACCTCGAGCAACGGCTCGATCCCGCCCACGGTCGGCCGGGTACCCAAGGATGCCACCGCCGGCGCCCGGAGCGGCATATTGGGCAATCCCAGCACCTGCACCGCGTAGATTCCGTTCACGGCAATCGCGCGGGGGTGCATTCGCAGGTTCGCTGTGGGAAATCCCAGTTCACGCCCGAGCTGCTGACCGTGTCCGACGCGGCCCGCCAATGAGTATGGCCTACCGAGGAGGCCTTCCGCAGCCGACAGATCGCCGCTCGCCACGGCCGCTCGGACTTCGGTGCTGGACACTCGAAGCCCATCGAGGGCAACGGCGGGCACTTCCGTGACCTCGAAGCCCAAGAGATCGCCCGACGCCCGCAACGTCGTAATATCTCCTGCCCGCTTGGCGCCGTAGCGAAACCCCTCGCCCACGACGATATGGGCCGCCCCCAGACTGTCTGCGAGCACCTCGCGGGCGAACTGATCGGGGCTCATCCGGCACAGCGCCGCGTCAAAATTCAAAATCCGTAATTGATCGACGCCGAGGCGTCCCAGCGCGATCGCCTTATCGGTGACCCGCATCAAGCGCTTTGGCGCACCGGTCGGGTCGAACACCTCGCGAGGATGCGGCTCGAAGGTTAAGACGGCGATCGGTTGATCGGGCGCGGCAGCACGGCGGGCAGCGGCCACGAGCGCCTGGTGCCCAAGGTGCACGCCGTCAAAATTGCCGATCGCGATCACGGGCGCCGTTGCCCCGATCCGACCGCTGCGGTATCCGCGCCTAATCTGCATCCGATTCAACTTTGCCGTTTCCTTAGAGCACCTGATTATACGGGTCGCAGATGGCGAGGCCTGAGCCCCATGATCCACAACACGCCACCGTACACCGCGGACCCGCCGAGCACACACGCGGTGAGCCGACCAATGCGCCAGGCCGCCGACCAATGAACCCAGGCAGACCAGTCTCCAGCCGCCCACCACAGGAAAACGGCCATCGCGATATTGGCGAGCAGCATCTGCACGAGCAAAGGCCGCCAACCGGGCGATGGCTGATACACCCCGCTTGCCCGTAAGCCACGATAAAGCAACCAACAATTTACGTAGGCGCCCACCCCAGAGGACAGTGCAAGAATCGCGTGCGGGATGGGTGCGCCCCAATAGGCCGCTGGAATCACCACGACAAGGTCGAAGCCAATCGCCACCGACAGTGCGGTGACACCGATGCGGACGGGCGTGCGCGTATCTTGTCGCGCG
>Ga0214201_1000194_pt1 | contig 24468 bp, 34 predicted proteins | sample TroBogEpilimnion_32_FD_153039 | JGI IMG/M metagenome (GOLD analysis project Ga0214201, IMG submission 153039) | Freshwater microbial communities from Trout Bog Lake, WI - 29MAY2009 epilimnion | ecosystem: Environmental > Aquatic > Freshwater > Lake > Epilimnion/Euphotic zone | place: Trout Bog...
AGCTCTCCGTGCTGCTTCAACCGCCACTGCCTCATCACTGGCAACACTAGGCATGCTCATCATCATCATCCGATGGAAAAGGTAGGCAGCTGCACACGCTCCCATGCCTGCATACGCCCCTGTCCTCATCATCTGTATAAACAGCCCCTTGCTGTTCTCATCATTATTATTTTGGCTCATTTTGTGGGGGTGAGAAGATGGATGTGGATGTGACATGATCATACTTTTGTTTTATGCTGCTTCTTAAGTAATGTCTCACAACCTAAAGGACCGTATGGAGGAGGTGCACTGCCTGCAGCGCAGTATAAAAGCCCCATCCTGCCCAAGCGATGACATGTCCAAGGAGCAGCAGCAAGAGGGAAGCGTGATGATGATAGCTCACATTGAGAAATACTTGCTGGAATTGCTGGAAATTCGGAGGTCGCAGACCTCCGTGCTGCCCCTCATGACGCAAGAGGAATTCACCTTGAAAATGCAGCGGATCGAAGAGTTTCGCGCCGCGTTTCAGGACCTCGAAACCAGCCTTCTGCTGCCTTCTTCAACTTCTCCTCCTCAGCTTCAGCAGCAGCAGCAGCATGGCAAAAAGAGGCCATCTACAGCCATAACCAAAGTCATCAAGCATCTCAAAGCCCAGTATGCAGCCGCACACGCCGAGCTCGTCGCTCTGCTGGGCACAGACCATATCCTCAATCTCGCGGGCTCCCTCTACGAAGTCCTGCCGAAGAATACCATTGACAGCCACGAATACAAGCGCATCCTCGACAATATGATGTCAGCCACCATGGAAAACGACACCCACAGCAGCGTCAAGTCGGGCCTCCTCCATTTTCTCGAAACCTTTACGCCCATCGATACAGCGGCCTTCACCATCAAGCTCCACGCATTGCTCAACGCCAAGGCCGCTGCCCTCAAGGAGCTGCGCATGTGGCAGATTCAGGGCGTGGATATTGGTGAGCTGCTTCCTAACATCAAAGCTACGGCATCGCAGTGAACAGCTGTATGATGGAACAACAACGACTGTTGCAGTCTTGAAGTGTATATAAATGAATGATGATCCATGCCCTCACAACGATGAATTACCTGTCTCCAGCCAACCCCCATCATCATGCACTTTACCATTTTCAGGAGCAGCTCAATACTCTTTTCCCCTTATCTGATGTAAAAAAGAGCTCATACTTGCATGATATACATGCGATGGAGGAAGTACTCTTGCATATGCAAAATTCACAGACAGAAGAAGAAGTATATCGGGAATGCTGTCAGCTCTATTACCTCCGCCTAGGCTGTATTGACAGCAAGGAATTTCGTCGATCCATGAGAATCCATAGAGTGGATCCCATCAATGTTGAGAATATCACGCAGCTTCAGCCTGCACCATTTCGAAATACTCCCCTGGAACGACAAGTGCTAGCTTTAAAGGAACAAGTGGAATCATCTTTCAGTTTAAACATTTTCAAACAGGGATATGCCTACGAGATGCTTGATGTGGAACGCCATTTGGAGTGGATGCTGTCCAATTTTCCTCATAACGAGTACTTGATAAGCTGTAGACTGTACTATCTGCGTATGGGCCATGTAAAAAGTCTCAAGTATCGCCATGATAACTTTATCGATAGAGTGGACCCTGACGACGTCGAGGTCTTGAGGTATTGACCACTTGACGAATATGATGATGGATGATCCATGAAATACATAGACTGCAAGTGATCCATGAAAACACATAGACTGCAAGCACCAGTGTGAGTATATAACCACCTGCTTTCTTTTTGTGACATCATAGCATCATGGAATCCTTCCACCAAAGACTCGAAGTTTCACTTGAAAGGGAAACTCGCATACCTCGTGACGATACTTTTCTAGCTTTTTTGCTCTGAAACGTGAAATGGCATGATTCCTCCTATATGAGCAGGAAACTCAGCGATCACTCATATGAACTCACGAATCCAACTGTATGGGGGACCAGAAAGGTCCTCTTCACTGTATTTCCAGAACAGTGCAGTTCCCTTCGACAAGCGGCTCCCGAGCATGTGACATCCAATTACGGTTTCTTTTGCTGGTTTGAATACAGCCCTTCGAGATACATATTCGTTGAAACCACCGCGCAATGGGCCAAGATCCGCAACAGCTTTCTTATTTTTACTGAAATGGTTCCTCCAAGTGAGGAGGACAATTGTCTCATTCGCTATGTCTTTGACCCTTTGCCAGTTCACCCGCTCAATCCAGAGGAGCAGGCCCAAATTCAAGCCTTTTGGCACGACGCACAAGACAGCCCCATGCCATGTGACAAAGACACCTTGATAAAGCTTTTTGACCTGGTCCGCATCACAATTCCAGAGATGCGTGCCACCCTGTATCACGAGAATGGGCATGTGGTGATGATGCTATGGCATCCAAGATGGCGAGTGATGCCTCTAGATAAGACAGTAACCCATTTCTTTTCCACATATCCCAAGTATCCTGTGGACCATGATAATGCAGAGCCCATACAACCGGGCTATGGTTTGTACTGGTGGAGATACAACTATGACGAGGAAAGCTATTACCTTCTGACGAAAAGAGAGTTTGTAGGAGACGTGCAAAACATTGAACACATGGTTCAAGAGTATGGGGAGGACTCCTCTGTAGACTCCGTTTTGGGCCAATACCTTTCTGATGATAATGATGACAATTAGCCATGTTCCCAAGTATTTAAGTAGAACCAGTCTTTCATCATATATTATTAGTATGGCATTAAATCAAAACCTTGCCATTTTCATGGCAGATCTGTTTCACAGAGTTTCGTCAGGACTGCCCATGCTGGAGGTTGTGAGGAGCCATGATCTGTCTGCAAGGAGCCGAAAGGCGAGGTATGATGACTATGTCTCTGCCTTGCAAATCTGGGTGGGAGGTGCAAAGAACATCGTAGACCTTTTGACCACATTTGACACAGCAAAGCTAAATGTTCATGATTTGGAGCCGGACCTTGGCCTCCATGCCCGCTTTCAAGCAATGAGCGAAATTATAGAGTGCTTAGAGCATGTTGAACGGCATTTGGGGCCAAATGCCGAGTACTATCAAGCTATGATTCATACGACGGCTATAAATCCATCAACACTTTGGAGCACATGGCACAAAATCATTGATGCATGGAAGGATCTTTGGGAATTAGTTAAGTTGGTCAGAAGAGTGGTATACCACGCCCCCTCGCTATCTTACGAGATTATTCGTAGCATCACGGTGACTGCAAGCTACAATACACATGTGTTTTGGACGTTTTTTTGGGAGTATGCCCGCTTATCTGATCAAGTGCACCTGGATGTTATTATTACGATATGCACAGAAGTGATTCCTCAGATAGTGAAGTACTATCCGCCACGAACCTCAGCAGCCTTCGTCAGGGAGGGACAGAGTTCTCTCGACACATTTCTCGAGGGGCTGAACAACACAGACCCTGCACAGCTTCAACAGTGCTTGATGGCAGAAGGGATGCGCTTGGCCATACAAGAGACAAACTACCTAGTGCGCAGGGATTATCAAGTCTATCTCTCTGGAAAACATCCTGCTCCTGAGGGAAGGCGCTTGAGAAGTCAACGCTGACAGCATGGACCTCTTTAAAAGCCATAAGCCTTGCTCTCAAGAACTAACCACCACGAAGCCCCTCACCACCAGGCTCAGAGAAAAAGCGCGTGCAGTGCATGCGCAGCAGCTGCTCATACGACACATGCGAGAAATCCCTGGCAAGGATGCGCTCAATCTGTGCCGCATCGACCTTCAACCCGCTCATGGCCTTGAATGCAAGCACCTCCTGCGCCCTGTGCCACGAGCAGCACGCCTTGTGCACCACGTCGTCCTTTTGCACGTGGTCCAGCGGCATGAACTTGACACACACATCAATGTTGGCAAACGCACAAATGTACCCGGAAGTAAACTCCGAAAATGCACTGTACGCCTTGCCCAGATCCTGGTTGGCCTCCTTCATCTTCGTCAAGAGGGCGGCCGTCAGCTCCTCCTGCTTCTCTCGCCTCTGCTTATGCAGCGTGGGCTCCTCGTAGGTGATCACGAACCGCAGCAGCGTCGCAATCAGGTCGTGCGAGTTGCTGTACGCCTCCTTGGGGAGATCGTCCGCGCTCTCCTGCGATACGATCAGGGGCATCGGCGGACACGGCAGCGCCGCCATGTACATGCTGATTTGCTCGTCGAGGGCCGACAGGGGGATCCCTTTCTTGCCGGCCATCTAGTACTCATCCTCATATTAGCCAAGAGCAAATGTAGGCAATAGGTCCGTAAAAGACCGTCTTTTAGAACCTCCAAGGACTAGGACCTAATGTCTGTTTGCCAACGTCAGTGACAATCTTGCGAAATACGTTTTTCGGCATGCCCCGAAGTGTCGAGCTTTCACCAAGATTGTGATGTGTGCCCATTGCCAACGCTAGAGTCATTTGCTGCCAATGTTGAAAACAAGCCAGGGTCTCTTCCACTGTGAGTTTTAGCTCTTCTCCATAATCTGATTTAATTATCCAGCACTGGTACCCGCCATGTGTTTTATCATCTTCATGTAATTTGATTTTGACTACACGTGAGACATGGATACGCACTCCATGCCTGCTGTTGTCTGTGGTGAATTCATATGTCCAAGTATTTCTAGAATAACCTGTGTCAATTCTGCCAGATTTTAAATATGGAATAGGATAAAAGCCTAGTGGAAAATAAACCACGATATAGTCGAAAACAGGCTCTATGAAAAATCCTCCATCATTAAACTTTGCCCTCATTGTATCACAGAAATGCGTGTATAAATTGCCTGATCCAATATATCCGCTGTATGTGAATGACATGCAAGAATACAATTTAAGTATCCTTGCTTAACTTAAATATATGAAGAGGCCATACCGACATCAAAGCAGAATCATATGCCAAGTCTCACAACGAACTCCGAATACGATAAATACCCAATATTCAAACCAAGAGACTTTGAATAAAAGCCCCAAGTTATGGGCTTTTGGGACAATGATTTTCACTCCTTTTTTGAAGCGCCTCCTGAAGCAGCTGTCTTGACCACCGTCAGGGCCTTGTGCCGGTCCTCCCGCGCCTTGAGCGCATGCTCGCCCAGCGAAAACCCCACAGACGCCTCAAAGAGCCGGTTGTACGCTGTCTCATCCAGCACTTGCGCGTCAAACAGCGGAAGCAACAGCTCGTACGGCAGGTTCGGCGCAAGGGGGATGCTGAACGTGGGCGCTCTGCTGTCAGCACTGTCTTCGTATATGAGCTCGTATGCCATCGTCAGCAGCCCTTGGAGCGCCTGGTTCAGCTTGAGGCACCCCTCGGCCAATACACGCTGATGCCTGTCATCTTTGTCAGATGAAAAGGGACTGTGAAAATGAAAAGGGGCTTACATTTCAGGGCCGTCGCTCCACGCTGACTTGTTGGAGCCCTGCTGGTGTTACCTCTCACACAACAGCAATATGCGAAAAAAAGCAGACGGTAACATGCCTGTCTCGAGCCCTCATGTATGCTGGTGGGAATCCCCAGCGCTCTGCATGCATTCCTCACAAAGTTGGCCTCCAATTCCAGCATATCCGGAGGCGCCTCCAGTCTCTCCAATGGCTTGATGCTGTTGTTTTTCGGCGCAATAAACGCGATGCTCTCGGGCGGCAGATTGCTCTGCTCCTTGGACACCTCCAGCAGCGTATTCATCGTCTCCTGTCTTTGGAATCGAGCGTCGTTCTCCAACCCCTGCTCCCCAGGCATCAGACTCTTCTCCTTTCAATTCAACCCAACGCACAAGAGACCTGCGCAATCGGATTGCTCTGCGAAATCTGCGAGATGCAGCTCCCGCTCTCCGCGATGCTGTTCAGCATCACCTTGTCCTGCTCCTCTAGCGCCATCTTGGGCTTCGCGTTCCAGCATGTCGCCTGCAGCGCGTACTCCCGTGTCGTGATGAGCGAGTTGTATTGTGGGATGAGTGACGAGAGTGGCGAATAGCAGTTCAGCGTCGCGTGCGGCTGCATGTAATTGAAGACGTAGATCTCCTCCTCCGAATCGCAGTACGAGCTCGTCACGTCGTAAAAGAGCAGCTCAGAGCTGCCTCTGGCCGACCGCCGTTTGCTCCGCCGTGCATTGTTAACGCACCACGTGTATGTGCCCAGGGGCAGCACCTCGGGAACTAACAGCGCCTGAGGACCCTCTCGCCTGATCCTGTTGCTGCAGTCACTTGAAGGATAGGACTCTAAATGACAGCAGAGAACGATAGCAGAGAACAATAGCAAAGGACAGACCGGAAGGGTGCGAAGCCCACGGCCAGGAACGATTGAATCGCTTGCTTGCAAAACGGAACAAAATATTTCTGAATGTGGGCCTGAAACGCGGGTGTGGGCGGCGCCTGCCCCCACCGCACAATGATGCCGTGACGGAGGCAGAACCCTTGTAGCATCGATATCATGCCAAAGATGCATGGCTCGTCGTAAATCATCTTGGAAATCACATTCACGTAATCATGCGCAACATTGCCATGTCGGTTCATAGAGGAGGACGACAGCAGCAGCATGTCATCCTCTAGCTTGGGCCCAGACTATATATGATTGCTTTTGGTTTGATGCACTGACATATCATATGGCAACTCCCGTCCGACTCAGCGGGAGCAGCAGGACCCACAACAAAAGCAAAATGTACGACGAGGAGAGCTGGAAAATGCCCATCACCATCGTCCAGAAAATCATGCAGCACGAGAGCTGCGTAGCCATCCCGATGATGCAGCCCGTGACGACCCAAAAGCTCTATTATGTGGCCATCCGCGACATGGATACCCAGCAGGAGTACATGCATCCCGATCCTATCGCCTCCCTGGACAACTACCAGGTCCATTTTTTGAACTGCCCGCTCCTCAGGGCCTGCGACATGTCCGTCGAAATCAAGGCCTTTCCCCTCCTCAAAAACCCGGGCGAAATGGGCATGGGCCCCGTCAGCATGGAACTCGTCAAATTCAAGTCGGGCAAGCTCCTCAAGATCACGGCCGTGGCCAGTCCGGGTGAGGATAACATCACGGTCTTTATGGAAAGCCCTCCCCTCCCGATGAACGAGTCCCAGTATCATCAGATGTACCCCACCTCCATGGACAAGCGCTTCTGCCTCATGCGCTACTCCATGCTTAGCCTCGCAGAGGACGTGGGCATGGATCTGGAGCCCCACGACGCCAAGGACATTAGCGTCGGCTTGTCCACCGAGGAGCGCAAGGATATCGAACTGCAGCATGGCAAGGACGTCCTCGCGGGAAACGGTGTCAGGACCTACGTCTTGAGCGGGTCCTGCAGCATGTACGAGAGGGAGCCCACCGCCGCCACCGTCAGCCTCCCCATGGTCCTCAAGTACCTCTACTTTCTGCAGTTCAACCTGGATAGGAGCGACACCGATCTCACCTACCACATCATGGCCCCCAACAAGTTTGTCTACATGGTCCACCTCCCCAATGTGGCAGGTTGGAAGATCTATTACCAGGTCAATATGAACGCCTCCTACGAGGCCCTGCAGTACGCCTTTGCCGAGTCCCAGAGCCTGGCGGATATTACGCGGATGATGCGGCATCAGACCACCTCCGATTCCATCGTCTCCAACATGCTTGGACGCATGACCCTCAACATGATGACCCTCAAGTCGTCCCTTGTCCTCGACAAGCTGCTGCGTTCCTTGGGCGTATCCAAGCAAACTCTCCAGGACTCTTCTTCCCAAGAGAATCAACCCCCAGGAGGAGGACGCAAGGGCAAGAAAAGGGAGAAGGTCGAGGCCTTTCAGAGCGAAATGCGCATGGAGGGCTTGAAGCTCCTGGAAAAGGACATCCTCCAGCTCCAGGCAGAATACAGGACCCTGAATGCCATGCAGGAGGCTAGGCCCTTGCTGCAATACCTGATCTCCTTCTTCACCACCCTCGGCCTCAATCGCACCAATCATCAGGCTGCCCTCCTCCAGGTCTCGGTCCCCGCCATGATGACCACCCATCAAATTCTCGCCATCAGCCTGGAGGCGTTTCAGGGCTGCGTCGAAGCCGTATGGGATGACTGCAAGAAACCAGACGACCAACAGGATGACGTTGCCCATGTCCAAGAGTTCCTCGAGATCCTCCGCACCCGAGCCAAGGACTGCTTCGCCTTCATGAACGCAGACTATATTCCCATTATCCTCAATGGCTGCATGCGCTGCCCCCCGAAAGCATGGTGGGAAATCATCGCCAATAACTGCAGCGTGCATGATCCCTTGCCCGCCCCCCCCGTGAATATCAACGCCTGCTTATGCAGCACCCTTCTCTATGCCTCCCACATGTACGCCACCTACTTTCCATCCAGCCTCTTCTGGGACCCCAAGGAGTCCATGTCAAAGAAAAAGGTACAGGAAAAGTGGGAGGAGGTCCTCTCCAACGCTTTACTCCCCAACTCCGCAGTTCTCATAGCCAAAAACTGTTTCACCAAGCTCTGCACCTTTGACAAGGACCGCTTTGTCGTGGACCACCCTGAAATCGTGGTAGTCGATGGAGCCGCCTCCCCCGACGTCAAGCTGAAAATCAGCGAAATGAAGCAGAAACGAAAGAAGGACTACTGCATGGCCATCAGCTACCTCATGCTCCGAGGCAATGCAGAGGCTGATATTGCCAATTTGAAGATCATGTGATATTTAGGATATAGTATTATTATTGTATTATTAGAAAGACCCTATATGTGCAGGCCGCAGCCTGAGCAGCAGCCTCATGATGATGATCATGTGTCGCCCGCATTTGTGAAAATGCTCCTTCCGAATGTTGTATGCTGGCCCGAAGGCGCCTCTCCTCTGTTTTTCCAAACCGTGTATGCCAATTACTTTCGACAAACCTCAGTGCCAAACCTCTTGGATATGATTCAAAGCGCGCCAACGACCTTGGACGCGCTCAAGGCCCTGCAAGACGTCTTCACCACACACCCAGGCCGAACGGCCCTCATCGAGCTCGCTGCCGAACATGGGTGTGCTGCAGAAGAAGCAGGAGGTAGATGGGAGACCATAGGACGCTATGCTGCCTTTGCCTTTGTCCTGGAAGGATGTACCGTCACGTGTGGCAACCTAGACAGGCATCCTTAGTAGTCCACGAGTGACGCTGCCTCCTGTTTGCACTGTGGGGCTACACGAAGACGGAGGAGGAGGAGGCAACGAGCCTACCACCATGGCGCAGAACAGCACCACAGGATAGCCCTGGCTCACTATCCCAAGAAACAAGGCCCATGCCATCCCATAAAATAAGATGTCATGCTGCTGTTTTTTGTTGCCAAGGCTCTCCCCCACGACCACCAGGCGTCGCACCTTGAGGCACAGGCACGGCAAGATCAGCACGGCAGGCAGCTCCTCGGAAAGCGGTCTTCGCATCAACATGAGGCTTGGCCCCAGCAGAAGAAGGAAGCTGAGGAGGAGCAGGCCACCGCCCCCCTTCCACCCCCCCTCCATCCTCAAGATATGATATACCGTCAAGACCAACTGGACCCACCCCATTCCCCCTCCAGGCAGGAAGGCGTGCGCGCTGCTGTGTGTGCATGCCAGGACAATGCCCAACAGCAACCCGATGTAATCATCCACATCGTAAGTGACAGGCGGGGTGTTCACCATCCCTCCAACACATAAGATGACCAGCAACGGCACAGCAAAAATGGGGATGCTGGAAAACAAAATGCCGCCTACATACCTGCTCATAATCATCTCACACACTAGCCCAAAAAGAAAAAGAAAAAGCCTTCTTACATGATAATTATCAAGTGGACCCCTGCCTGCAGTGCTTTACTGCTGCCTGTGCTGTTTTCTGCTTTCGTACTAGTGCTTGTTGGACTGACGCTGCTCGGTGCTTTGGTACTGCTTGTCATGGAGAGGCTAGTACTTGTTGTCATAGAGAGGCTGCTCTGAGCTTTACTAGTGCTACTATTGCTAGTCATAGAGAGGCTGCTCTGAGCTTTACTCCCAGTATGACTGACAAGAAGCCACAAGCCCATGCCAAGAGACACCGTGAGCAAAACCACAGACCACCATGGCGCATCCACGGCTCTTGCTTGCCAAAGGCATAGCAGCCACAGCACCACCATTTCCTTTAATCACAAAACTTGCGCCCACTATATATCAGTATTCACACCACAGCCAACAGCCCGCCCATCGCCGATCGATACACGTGACTGTAGGCAGCGTGGATGGCCCGCGCCAGGCAGTGCATCTCCCCCTCCCGATCCTTGAACTTGGCTGCAATGTCGGAAAGCAGGAGCTCGTTCCGAGGATCCACCTCCTCCAGCGTCTTGCGGGTGTACACCTGTTGACTGTCAGGAGTTTGCACACAGATGTAACTAAAAATAAAAACCTTGATCAAAACGTCGAGCTTGTACACGACCCACAGGTGATACAGGAATAGAAAGAACTTGCTGCTCACAGTAAAGTTGTTGGCGCCCCTCCCCTTCCCACGAATCATGATGCAGGGTGAGTTGGTCTTCCCTGTGATCAAACACGTCCCAATCGTCAGGTTTTGATCCGATGGCGGCGTGTTGCTCTCCACCACATGCTGCCAAATAATGTCCAAGTTCTTCAGAATGCTCGACTTTTTGATATCCTGTTACCCACCACCCAAGTCATCCAAGCCACAAGCAGCGTGTGCAACAGACAAAGAGACCTGCTCGAGGATCGAAAGCTCCCTGATCGAGTGCTGCACCACCACCACGTGGTTGTTCATCTTGATGGCCCATTCCGAACCCTGATCCTTTCTTCGCAGCAGAAATTTGCGATACGCCCCAGGATAGCCAATGCTGTCCAAAATTCGGAAATTCGTGTAATGGAAAAAGTCCTCCTCGTTCACCACCATCGTCATACCCGTGGCTGTACTACTACTAACACTGCTTGCATGCCCGCCCTCCATTTGGCCTGATTCTTCTTGAGCGCTTGCCTGCTTTTTGACATGTACATTTTTGGTCTTTTGATTTTTCGAGGAGGACGCCGACGGAGGGCGCATTTCGCTCCATTTCGTCGTGATCGTGGCTCATAAGCCAGCAACTTTGCAAAAAAGATGCTTTTTTCTAAAAAAAACCAATTTTCAAAAAAGAAGGCTATTTCGAGGAGAAATTAAAAAATCTATTTTGGGGCAACCTCGGCATAATAAATAAGACCTCACAACCAGAGGCTCAGCCGAAAAAGAGCCCATATGTCGTCGTCTCAGCCCCTTCTCCCCGAAGGAGGAGGAGGAGGCCTTGAGCCGAATCGAGACGACCTTAGCAGCGGGATGATGGTTGTGCCCCCGAGGGCCATTCATGATAATGAGCAGAATGCAGGGCCCTTGATCTGCTTCCCTTTCCACCTCAAGGAGCAATCGGCGCTGCCAGCAGAGCTGCTGAAAATAGTGTGGATTCTGCATAGTACGCAGTGCAATGTCCAGAATGGAAAAACACATGCCTTTATGAACTTGAAGAAAGACGTACCCTTCACATGCCGATTTCGTGGCAAGAATGAAAAGCCCATCATTGTGGAGGAAGGAGGCGCCATTCAGGCAGAAATGCAGGTCCTGCCTACTGCCAATGCACTCTTTTGCTGTTATGCTGACTTCTTGGTGGTGGTGGTGCAGATGGAGATTCGGATCCTCTCGATGGAAAAGGAGAATTACCTCGTCCTCATCGCGAGAACACATGCCGCCTTTTCCCTGCGCCACGCGCTGATTCATACTCTCTCCCAAACCATTGTCCCAGAGACCGACGAGAGACGAATCGCCATCAATTCTTATGCCCAGAGCCTAAGAGAGACGCTGGGCGTCCCGCTCATGAACGAGCTCGAGCGCGGCGATTCCATCGACTGGATGAAGGTGTCCAACGAGCACTCGTTTACGCCCCTCTTCAGCGTGCAAGGCATGGTCCACTGGATTGCATGCCATTACCTCCAGCTCTACCCGCAAGCCACCCAAGCCCACCTCGAGGGGTTTGGCGACTTGGTCTTTGATGAGCTTGAGCCGCCCTCTGGAACCTTTCTTTTTTCCTGTGCCACATACGATAAGGCAGTCGATATCGCGATCGCCTTGACATACGGCGAACCCAACCCCGATGGCGCCCAGAAGAAGAAGAAAAAGAAGAAGAAGAAGAAGCAGAAGAGGAAATCCATCGGCTCCAAAAAGCAAGCGAGGTCCTCCCTCTCCGAATCCCTTCAGGACGATGTTGAGGAGGACGATGCTGAAGAGGAGGAGGAAGATGCTGAGGAGGAGGAGGAGGATGATTCTCAGAAGCAATTGGAGCAAATCGTCCTATTGCCGCCCCAAGGGTTCATGCTTGATGAGGTACTCTTCTGCTTTTTGGTTGATCCTTGTGTTCGTAGAAGTATGAGTTTGATCATGGATACAGGAGAAGGGCATTACCGGCTTCCCAAGCACTGATATCTGCATCTTTATCTCGACGACTGTGTTTGTGGCGGGACCCGTCACCTTTGAGAAATTCGGACGCATGATGCACATGCTGCCCACCTCTGTCTCTGTAAAACTGTTGCAAGCGCGCCTCAATATCAAGGTTCACAACCCCCAATGCATTCTTTTATTGCCTTTTCTTGATGAGCTTATACGGAGCCGCGGCAGGACCTTGACCTCTCTCAGATTTTGCTGACGGATCCCTTAGGGGAGGAGGAACGGAATACGATCCTCAAGGGCAAGAAGCAGGTTGCTGGCAAGTCGTTTTACAGCAATGGCGATGCCAAGTGGTCCAGGTCTGTGGATCTTCATATGATGGGATTGGATCATCGTCATCATGATAGGATCGCATCCTTTTGCAGGGGCTTTATGAATGCAGTCAATCTCCTTCCTCAAGAAAAGGTCCAGGAGAAGCTGAGCATTGTGAACCAATGGATCCAAATGAGCATTCCCTTGGCTTTTACCCGCGCCAAAGGTAGCGATACATACACCAATGCAAGGGCAGCCATGGCAGGAGATCGGATGAAAGATGGGCACGACGTTTCGGTGTGCCCTTCTCATCTTTTTTTGTTTATACTTGTTTGCTTTTTCTTTTCTAATACCAAAACAGGACGATAACACGGAATGCGGAATCTTCTTTGAGGAGTTTATCATCAAGATGCAGGTCTCGCACTCCCAACCCCTTTTTTTCTTTCCATGCCTAACCCCATACTATGCAGAAGGGTTTGCGCTATGGGTGCACTATGCACGAGGCGCTCATCGCCTTCATCAAGATCGTCCAGAGCACCAACAAGATGGCCTGGAGCCTCCGGCCTGACAATCTGTTCCTTTTTCTTCAATTTTTAATCTCGGATCTCATGCTTTCGCTCAACTTTCATGGCTCCGTGATTGAGGTATGCGTGTTGGCCTAAACCATCATCATCATATGACGACGAGAGTAGTGACAATGACGACGACGATGATGATGATGATGCAGGGTTCGGAAAATGGAATCGGATCCACCATTGTCGTCCATGACGGAGGCGGAGCGTATTGCGCACACGAAAAGGTCATTCTCACCAAGAATAACGGATGTGGAGCCGATTTTGTGATCAGCGTCCTGGAGAATATGATTGATATGACCAAGTACGACGAACGGCTGCTCCAATCCAAGGAGGCCGACAAGAAGATCCTGCAAGAGATAAGGCGCTCCTCGGAGATGGGCCTCTACACCTTGTCGTGCAACGTCATCAAGGGGACGGAGGGCAGCGAGGAGATCGTCAGCCGCATCATTGAAGTCAGCGCTCGTTTGTATACCACGGAAATGCGCCTCCATACCGATGCCATGTCAGGCGCAGCTATCCAGGCGCTCATCACCTCCGTCTCACGGCAGACCCGTTCGAATAACCCCAATATGCAAACATCGACGGATATCGACCCCAAGACCAAGATCAGGGTCCCAGTCAAGTACATTCAGGCCATTATGGGGTACTTGGCGGCATGCTCCAACAATTTGGTCGGCGATAGTATGTACGAGCGTTTCTTCACGTTTACCAAGGTGGCCCGATGCATCCTTTCCAGCGCAGACTCCATGGATGCCGCATCCAAGGACGAGTTCTGCGGTGAGCAGTCTCTCGCCTACGGAAAACGCACCTATGTCCCCTCTGCGCAGCACGCCTCCATCCTCAAGTCCAACAAGTGCAGGTTCTGCCTTTTTCTCTGCCATCGAATCAACCTCCCTGACTAATCACCAGGAGCATTTTTCTCTCGGCCTTTGGCGTCGCTCATTTCACGGCCTTTATGCAATGGACCGGAATGCTGGGTACGGTTTCTCTTCTTCTCTTGTGTTAGAAGGAGCTGATGCCGCTCTCTCGCTCACACAGGCAAGATTTCTGCCTCCATGATCGTGGAGGAGATTTTGGAATCTTTTTACTCTCAGCTGGACCTTTCCAAGGATATGCTCAACACAGTCAAGTACTCCCCTGACGATCGTGGCAGGTGCTTTGAGATCGGCAAGGCCAGAATCATCGCCACCAATCTCCTTGCCACCTCCATCGAATCCATGGTCACTGTAGGAAAGCATCGCCGGAGCGGCAACCGCACAGGCACGCTCTACGAGGCGACTGAAATCGCTGCCTTCAAGTTCATCTACAGAGGCATCTCCCCGTCCTTGCTCCCATGGCTCATGTCCGATACCATGGAAAGCATGTTTGCCACAGACAAGATGATCCTCATGCAGTACTTTTGCAAGAAGTTTCAAGTCCCTCAAGACCTCGCCTTCCAGGACGTCCTCATTTGGCTCAGGTCCTTGTCTCATATGTGTCATGTGTCTAGTAGTATTTTGACAGGCGCTGATGACAGAGACGGCTCCCTGGACCAATGCTCGGAAAAGTCCAAGCAAAAGCTCACGGATTTCCTCCAGAAATACGAGCAAGTGTACCTGAAAGTAGCCCCCCTTGAGACGCCTATCGTCAGGGATGCCCTCACCTGCGGAATGTACATCTCGCATCCCCACCTCCAGGTCCCCCCCTCCTTGTTTTTATCACCCGCTGCTATGTGACACTCTCTTTTGCAGGTGACCATCAATCCTGTGGAAATCATGGATTTTAAGGAAATCGTCCAGAAAAAATTGGGCACGTTCATCTATCATGAGGAATCCCGCGACTTCAATCAGTATTGCCAGATCAATAGGTCTTTCCCCCAGCCTTTTTGTATATGGAAAGCCCCTTCTTTGATACTATATGCCAACAGGACATACGGGGAGGAGATTATACAACATACCCTCTCCGAAATGATCAATCATAGCATGGCATGGCCCACAGTGTTTGGCATCGAGGATACTCTGCCTCACTTTTGGCAGGGCTCACCTCCTCCGCAGAATAATGTCTACAAGCAAAAAAGGCTTATCCTGGAACCCATTCGCATCGCAAGGTCCACGCACGTACCATTCACAATAGAGGAGGATACAATCTGACATCATCATGATAGGATGGAGGCGACCAAAATCTATCTCGCAGTCGATGTTCGCTGGCTGCTCATGATGGGCTCCATCACAGGATGCAAGCCATGCCAGGTCTCTATTATTTTGAACTCATATAGGAGCATACGATGACAGCCTTTGCGCAGGCGGCAAGAACCCTCTTTGTCGCCACCTGGGTCAAGTACTTTTACAAGTGGTGCGTCCCAGGCTGCCTGACCTACAGCGAGGAACTCATCACAGGTGTTTCTGCTGCTCTCTGCTCATATGTCTCTTTCACATAACATGATCATGAGGATGCAACAGGCCTTCCTTCCCCGAAGATGGGCTATGGCATTATTACGCCAACTGTCATCCCGACAAACAGGAAATTTATCGGAAGGCCTGTGGAAGACATTGCTCGTAAAGACCTCATTCCCTCTCCCACTGGAATGATCGAGGACCTTGCCGTCGTCTCGGAACGCTATCAGCTGGCCAAATTCCTCAACGTATCGCCGGATGATATTCCCACACACAAGGTATCCTACACTTTTCCTCTCAATATATGGGTCCCCGTCGAGTGGGAGGACGATATCGCTTCCATCAAGTACACGGGAAGGTTGGTTCTTTTCTTCCTCTTCTTTCAGCCCAAGCCCTGAGCGTTTGGTTTTTAGGGGGGTCTTCCTCTTCTGCTCCAAGGCCAATCCCACCCTCATCACCAACATAGCAGCACGCCCTGAAGAGTCGGGCTTCCTGGACGGCCGATTGAAGGAGGACGTTCGTCCCCTCTGCTTCTTTGATCGCCCAGGTCCCCCTGACCCCCCAATTATATACAGCACCTTTTTTGAGCAAGCAACACTGCAGGTGTATTGCTCTTTCATCCAGATCCAGCCGTAATCAAGGCCTACGACCACACGCATGGAGCGTATAGCGTAGTGACAAGCCAGATGCAGGAAGCCTTCATTGACCCCAAGGAAATGGAGACCCTGGTATGCAAGATTGGCACCTCCATCCTAATTCAAGGCCATACCATCCAAGCCTCTCTCGTCAAGATGGATGCTGATGAGCATGTCCAAGGTCTTTTGCACTCCATTTTTATAAAAGCAATACTATCCACTAACATCATCATCATATGTTTTTGCAACAGAGGTGAAGGAACAACGCGATATCAACGAGGCGTGCCTGGTCATGGCGACCCTTCGCATCCCCGATCATAATACGCTCCGTGACGATGACGTCCCTGTTTTCGTCACGGGATACAGGATTCATCACAGGTCCAATGATTTGGAAAGCATGGAGGACGAGGATGTGGTATCGGATTCCACCAAGTGCAAAATGCCCTTCAATATCTCGATTAAGGCCGTGGTCGCAGTCTTCAAGGCTCAAACTGATTATTATCATGGAATGGTCCTTTGACCTGTAAAAGGGGCACATTTTCCGTGCAACATCAGAATAAAAGCCCGTCTCTTTTTTTGTAGTTGATGCGATGCATGATGATGTTGGTTTCAACTAAGAGTGGCACTAAGAATAGGAATCATCATCCACAACCTAGTACCCCCCATGAGATGGCCCTGCTGCAACTTTATAAAACCATCCATGGAAACTTTCTAGTGCCCCCCAACTACCCTGGGCATGACCATGTCTGGGTTTCACTCGACGCAGGCCTGAACATTTGCAAGATTTGTGGCACAGAGCACATTTGCTTCCAAGGCACCTGTAAAATGATTCAGATGGAGCATAGCGAGTCCATCTGCGCCATAAGCGGCTGTGTCATTATCCTCTCAGAGCTACGTTCCGAGTGGTCCACTGCGGCTGACTCGCAGCAGCATCACGAAGACGAGCCCCTCCCACCCTCAACGATGACAATGACCAAGAAGCATTCGATTTCGGATGTGTATGATACGGTCGAGATGGTCGTACGAGAAATCCTGGATTCCTCCAAAACAGCTCGCTGTATGCAGGAAGAGACGCTCCGCGACGACGCGCGACGCAGCGCCTACCTCGCACGCATTATACGGGATATCGCCATTGACCAGGAGGCCCTGAACCATCGCCCCAACATCCTTGACTTGGAGGCCAAACTTGCCTGGCAGTGCAGGAAGTTCAGGCGTCTGCTTTCCAAGGTCTTTTGCTTTTCTTTTCGTTTTTTCAAATTTCAATTGTTTGAATCGTTGACAAGAAAAGAGCAGGCCAAGCGGGACAACATCATCCACCGCGTCATTCGACTGTGCGTCGATAATATCTGCAATCTCATCCAAAAGTATGGCTGGCATCGTGTCACACGACAGATGCAGCACTCGTCCAGAGGCCGCGAGTTCATCTGCAGCATGCTCTATCTGATGCGCATGGGCATCACCTTTCGAAACCAGATCATACTTCAAAAAGTAGATATTCTCAATCAGCTCCTGCCCCTGCAGATTTTCCTGCCCTCCGTGTTCCAAATAAGGCCTAAGAGCATCACAGAGGGCGAAAATATCATAAAACTCGACATACAGCGAATGCAAATATGATGATGCCTCAGGCTTTGCTGCTAAGATGATGAGCCCCCTTACTGCCTTTCTGAGGAGCTAGGCGCAAAATCGAAGCGTCACCGCTATTGCTGCTGCTATGGCTGCTGCTGCTCGTCACATCGGTCTTTTTGACCTTAGTCAGAGGAGCACGGCACATGGCAAAGCAGCACAGCCCGGACATGCAGAGGAACAGCACACTCAATAGGCAGGCTCCCCACAACAAGAGATCATTCGCAGTCCATAGCCCAGGAAATGGCACCCCCAGATAGGAAAGACTGTCCCCACTCCATTGCGCTGCGCTCACACTGCACAGAATCGTGCTCCCATCCACCATGGGCACATCCAGGCTCGTCTGCGAGCTCAAGAGCTCCAACGCCAGCACCCCGTAATGAGCGTTGGGCGCTTGAAATACATACAGGTAGCACAGGTTCCCGTTTTGGGTGGTGTACTGCCTATCCAAGTAGATCCCGTTGTTGTTCAGCAGGTTCGAGAGGTACCCCCACAAGGCCTTCTGAAACACGTCGCGCTGTGGCGTCAGGAATGCCGTGTTCACGCACACTTGGATATCCACCGAATTACTGCTGCGAATGATGCTCTCCATACTAGAATGATGGTAATAATTATATACAGGTTTATATACTATGACCTTTTGCGCATGTGAACAGCCCCCCCTGCTGCTGTCGTTGGTGGCGCGGGTGCTTAAACCTACACCCGCGACTTAAAGACCAGCGCACGCTTGTTCAGCTCCTGGATGCTATCTCTCAGGCTATGCCTACTATCCAAAGACCCGCGACTTAAAGACCAGCGCACGCTTGGACCTTACCCTTCAGCTCCTCAATGCTATCTCTCAGGCTATGGAGCGCGCCCACTATCCAAAGACTAGCCATGTAAAACGCGGTCACTAACACGCCTGTGTACAAAACAAGGAGAAACGCCATGAATAACAGCTTTCGTTTATTCTTGTTCTCATGTGCATGAGAAAGTATCTCAGAGGATGAGATCATTCATTGGCCTTGCTTCCTCTCCAGGTTAAATACCGTCCTCATAACGGAACGTATTGGTTAGCTTTGGAATGGTTTGGTGGTGGTAGCCGATGTCGATCCCATCCGTGTCAATGATATTCTCCAGGACGGTGAGCACCTTGTTCCCAAACCCTTTGCGAAACTTCCAACTGCGACCCCCGTTGCCAAACGAGTAGTATGGGCCCCCCATGATCCATACGGGCCTGTAAGGCATGGGCGCCTGCAGCATCCTATCCAGCTCCCTTTGCTTCAGCTCATGCACCTTGTTCCTTGCGCCCCCAGACTCCCTCCTCCAGATCCGCTGCACGTTCCACCTCCTCACCGTGGCGGCCAGTCGCATCTCGCACAACACCTGCTCGCGCCTCGCACGACCCAGCGCCTCCAGATCCAGTCCCATCAGATTTTCAAGGTCCTTCCTCACAAAGAAAAGGATCTTGCTTTCGCGATCCTGTGGATCATATGACCATCAGAAAACATCCCATCCATCCAGAAAGACTGAGGAGGGTACCCGCGACTTGACTTCCGACTTGTGGCTGCGCTCCCAGTAGTCGATGGGGTTCCCGCTTACCTGCATCATACGACATCCCTCATCCCGTATGCATATGTGAATCAAAGAAAATGATTTGGACCTGGGTGACGAGCCGCTTGTTGTGATTCCATCGGCTCCCATGGCACTTGAGCAACCGCCCGCCCTTCTGATTGTACTCGATGAGAATGTCCGAAAAGTAGATCCCATACACCTCCATGAGCACGCGATTCGATACCAGGCGGCTATGCACGCACCACTGACACAGCCGCGTCATCAGGGGGTAGAAGATCGAGTGACCATATCTGCACCCGCAGTCGCTGCACTCCTTCCCAAAAATCAAAACCAAAATCACCCTCGTCTTCTGCGGCGCAACGCTCAATTTGTTGAGCGTGGATCGGTAGGCGCTGCACGGAATGATGTCCTGCCCCCAAACTTATTACATATCGCCTATGCCTCTACTGCACACAAGCTAGGAAACGCCACCTGATATTTTTTAATGGCTTTGTAAAACGTGTTCCAAAACACCTCATTATCTTTGAGGGCGAGCCAGATGCTCTTGGACGCCCTCATCAGGCGAAACACGCAATGAGGGCTGAAGTAGAGCAGACCACACACCAGCAACCACGTGTCGTCCGACACGGTCAGCAGCGTCTCCGTTGCCACCTTACCACGCTTCGTCTTCCTCTTCTTCGTCTCCATAGGATGATCAGAATTATGCGTTGTTTTTCTTGCGCAAAACGTTGAGATTTAAGTCTTCTGTAGTTCTAAAAGTCTCTATTTTGGGGTGAATTCTAGACAACCGGCCTAGGCCTGTAGGAGACGGTGCATCCTATCCATAGTATGGTCGTCCACATGATAATACTCATGAGGATCTAGTCCTACATCCTCTACATAATGCCTCATGGGAGCAATAAAATACCTCAGCACCAAATACCTTTGTCGATGCTCTGCTACCTCTGTATAATTGGATAGCAGCCATGCAAAGAATGGCGCCTTTTCTTTTGAAAGCTTATCATAAAATACAGAAACCAATGCTGGAATAGGGGGGTTCAAACGTCTGTTATTGAGGGTCAACTCCATGCACACTTGGAAATGCTCATCAGACATCTCACGCAAAAGGGTCCGAAATATCGAGAAGGGGGTTTGGTTGTCTATACCTCCTAACACTGCCCAAATGAAATCGAAAATAGGCGTATAATCTGCATGTGCAGGATCTGTCCGAGGAGCACTAACAGGATTAAAACCACAGAGTCGATTCAAGACTGCATCCAGATGCAGGGCATACTTTTGAATGGATTGAATGAATAGGACTCGTTCCATGCTGGGTACAGAGAGCAACCTTTGAAAAAGGGCACTAGCAATATGATGCTCACATCCCTCAGAGTAGTAATCATGCTGGTGTTTATGAAATAGATCATATGCTCTGTGATCACCACCCAAGGTTTGATCCACATACTGTTGAAAAGTGTGCCCTGCGCCACAGAAGCGCTCCGCCATTGCATTCAGTCTCTCCCAGACAAGATCCAAAAATACGGGGTGGAATGAAATGTTATGATAGGGAATCACCCTGTGGATAATCCTATCACTCCTATTCATATCTCCAAGGAGAATCTTTGTATGGATATATATACCATAGAGTCGCCTAACTGGTGGCCCTGAGGAGACTGTGCATCCTATCCATGCTATGGACGTTCACATCATAATAGTCACGAAGATCAACGTCTACATAATGCATCATGGGAACAATAAAGTACATTGCCACCCACTGCCTTGGGCATTCTGTTAGCAGCCATGCAAAGAAAGGTGCCTTTTCTTTCGCAAGCTTAGCATAATATACAGAAACAGCCTCAGGAATCGGAGGATCCAAATCTCTGTCATGGAGGGTCAACTCCATGCACACTTGGAAATCTTCGTCAGACATCTCACGCAAAAGGGTCCGAAATATAAAGAAGGGGCTCTGAACGTTTAAATCTCCGAACACTGCCCCTATGAAATTGAAAATAGGTTCATAGCGTGCATACCTAGGATCATTCCAACTAGCAGTTTTAGGATTAACACCACAGAGTTGATTCCAGACTGTGACCAGATGCATGAAGTAGTTTTGAATGGAGCGAATGAATATGACTCGTTCCCCTTTTGGTACAGAGAGTAATCCTTGAAAAAAGGCACTGGCTATCGTATGCTCATATGCCTCAAAGTAGTAATCAAGCTTGTGTTTATGAAATAGATCATATGCTCTGTGATCACCACCCAAGTTTTGATCCACATACTGTTGAAAAGTGTGCCCTGGGCCACAGAAGCGCTCTGCCATTGCATTCAGTCTCTCCCAGACAAGATCCAAAAATACGGGGTGGAATGCTCTGTTATGATAGGGAAACACCCTGTGGATAATTCTATCACTCCTATTCATATCTCCAAGGAGAATCTTTGTATTGAAATATATACCATAGAATCGCCTTAAAGGAGGCTTTATTCACGGCCCAAATAGTGCCAAAGGGCCGGTCCAATAGCGACTCCCTCGTTGTCCAGCATCCGGGCCACAATCTCAAGCCAGCCCCCCACATAGACCCCGACCTCCTTTGCATAGACGCCCTGGATCCTCTGCAAAAGGCGCAGGGCCTTTGGATCGCGGCTCTGCAGCACAGAACGCCACAGGCTCTCCACCAAGGCGCACCATACCAGGACGCCCTCCACCTTCTTGCGAAGCGCCCACTTGGCCTGTTTTCATGGGCGTGAGTCCATCCCGTTATCATAATATTATGACAGCAAAGAACGACCTTGGCTGCGCAGTAGTCCCTATAGGCAGCATCAAACTCGTAGAGTTTCCTCACGTATCCTCTGCCGCCCCTCATCTCGACGCATCGCTGAGCAAGGACCTGAACCTTCCACCACAGGAGTGCAGCGGGGCCTGAGACAGCCTCCTCCTGCGAGCCAAGATGGCCTTTGGCAATCAGGTAGCTGTTCACCATCGCCCTCGAAATTTCCTTCTGCAACGAAATCATGGTCATTGTCCTTGTGGAGGATGCCTGCCTGATATTTATGAAAACCTCCATTTTACAAAAATAGTTTTTTTTTCGGCCCGGCCCGCTCAGATTCACAAAAATAGTTTTGTTTTCATCGCCCAGAAATAGGGCCCCTGTTTCAAGAAGGGATATGGCACAAACCAATGCAGCTTAAGAGTATATATGTTGGATATCAGAGGTCCGTCATAGTAGTAGTAGAAGCATCATTCAAATGCCAGCACTGGTCCGGTCAGGTTCTTACAAAAAGGCTTTTCATTACAATAATCACAATGATGCTAGGAAGGAGCCTGCCCTCACCATTCCCGTCCCCAAGGAGTCCCTTGCCATTCTCATCGGCACAGCGGGCAGAAACATTTGCCTCGTCGTCAAGTGCGCCAATGTCTTTATCCAGACCAACGAAGACAGTATTGATATCTTCACCAGAAATGCGCACAGTGATGTCGACCTCGCCAGGCGCATGGTCACCTCCATCATTGCAGGAGGCGTCCTCCGCTGGTTCAACCACCCCTCCACCACCAACAAGTATTACCATGTCTCTGTGAGGGAGGAACTCAAGGAATTGGTGGCTACCATGACGGACAACAAGTGCACCCTGGACCTCCTCCGGTCTCACACGGGCCACCTCTGCCTCTTTGTCTCCATCCAGCCAAAGGACTTGGACGACGCCACCGTCATTACCAACATGCGCCCCATCGTCCTCGAGAAGATCAACCAGCTGGCAGCAGCTGCTTCGTCGTCGTCGTCGTCGTTGGCGTGAGACCAGGTGACGTTAGCATCCCGTGTACCGTGTGTTCTATCGCAGAGGATATGGCCTGCTTTGCATACTTGAAAAGGCCCCCACGATGAATAAACCAAAGGTACCCCAGCACGGGAACCATCACCTCGCTGCTTGTTATCAGATTACCCACCAGCTTTTGCAGGGTCTTGCTGATGATCCCAGCCACCTCGTCCGAAACCGTCTCCGCGAGGTTTAGCTTCTTGACAAAGGCGCGCACCGTCTCCCCCATGTCTACCTCCCCTTGCATCTGCTGCCCCCAAGCCAAAACCTCGTCCTTGAACGCCCCAAACGTTTTGGTCTTGTCGATGATCTGGCTGTACCGCTTGAGCTCGTTGCATTGCTTGTAGAGCTCCTTGTGCTTGGGGTTGCCTTTGAGCACAGCTGCTGCTTGCGCGAGGAGGAACTGATCCTCTAAAGCCCTCTTTGCTCCTGAGAGTAAAAACTCAACTTCTAATCCTCCATCATCAAGTAGGGTTTGCAGTATGGCTCTGACCTCCTTTGACCCAAAGTGCCCTATTTTGGGTTTAACTATACTCAAAAAGGAGCACACTGATGAAATACTACACCAAGGACTCAAACCTAACACGAATTTGATTTTGTCTAGCATATTATCTGTATACATTCCCTTCTCGAGAGATTGTATTTTGAGATTTTTATGAAATTTTACAAAGAACTCTTGTTGTTCATCAGTTGAAGTATAAAAATACTTCTGGATAATAGCTAGATTACCAGGACTTTGGAGCATAATTTCATACTCCAACCCCTCCTTCCACCATGCAAAAGTTAGTGCATTACCAAGCATGATCTGGGCCTCATTACTGAGAATCCTCTTTAGATCCTTATCAAAGAATAGTAGGGTAAAAAGGCTTGATGCACTTATTCTGTACAACAAAGGTAACTTTACCCCCACTGCATCATCTTCCCTTACTTGGATTCCAGCTGAATTTATTGATTTAAAGATATCTTTGGGGCTCAGTAGCTGAAATCCAATGTACTCCTTGCTCATATCATTCAAAAGTTCGTGTTGCTTTAGCTTCCAAATACTGCTGTTGAGTAGATTGAGACCCAAAGCAGCTTGTGTTTTTTCTCTGATCCCCAAACTCAAGCTGAAAAGCCCCCCTCCCCCCCCTCCATCACCAGAAAACGAGCCACCAGGAGCATTCAATGACAAGGGCAAGTTTAGTTCAGGGATGGCAGAGAAATCAATTCCACGCAGTGCATCATCGTTCCCTTTGATGTTCATAAGTCATATATAATGTATACTGCAGCCCTCA